>ERZ826016.250-NODE-250-length-69396-cov-5.095239_pt1 | contig 69396 bp, 55 predicted proteins | sample MGYA00519872_ERZ826016 | MGnify/ENA primary metagenome ERZ826016 (study PRJEB31778, sample SAMEA3449218) | human gut metagenome | biome: human gut; feature: human-associated habitat; material: faeces | place: United Kingdom | collected 2010/2012 ... | reverse complement strand
GACCTGCCTCGGCAAGATCATCGGCGGCGGCCTTCCCGCCGCGGCCTACGGCGGCCGTCGGGAGATCATGAACTGCATCGCGCCGGACGGCTCCGTCTATCAGGCGGGGACCCTCTCCGGCAATCCGCTCGCCGTCACCGCGGGCCTGGCGACGCTCCGCCAGATCATGAGCATCCCGGACTTCAATGAGAAAGTCGCCGCGAAGGTGACGAAGCTCCTCGCCGGCTGGCAGGAAGCGGCGGACGAAGCGGGCGTGCCGGTGCAGCTCCATCAGTCCGGCTCCATGTTCGGCCTCTTCTTCAGCGAAAAGCCCGTGCGGAACTATCAGGACGCCTGCGCCGCCGATGCAGACGCGTTCCGCGTGTGGTTCCGCTCCATGCTCGAGCAGGGCATCTACCTCGCGCCGTCTCCGTTCGAGACGATCTTCATGTCGTACGCCCACAGCGACGAAGACATCGAGAAGACCATCGCCGCGGCGCGGACGGCTATGAAAAAAGTGGCGGAAGCCCGCGCGGCAAAATAAATTTTTCCTCTCAGACAGCGTTCTCTTCGGAGGGCGCTGTTTTTGCGTGGGAAAATTTAAGAAGTGTTTCACAATGGCCTGGCCGGACGGCGGCGGGAGAGGCGCGTATAATAGAGACAGGAAAGACCGCAGGGCGGTCGTTTTTCTGTGCGTTTCCCGCGGGGAGGGATGGCTGTGAAATCGTTCTTCATCATTCTGTATATCCTGTATCCGGCGCTGATGATCGCCGCGCTGCTGCTGGACCCGTCCACGGCGGGACTTTCCGCGCGGCGGCTCGGAGGGCTGGCCGTCGGCACCGCCGCGTATACCATGCTCTGCGCGCAGCTCATCCTGACGGCGCGGCTCCCGGCGGTGGAGCGCGTCTTCGGGCAGGACCGCCTCCTTCGCTGGCACGGCATCGCCGCGCTCGCCGCGGTGGCGCTGTCCTTCGTCCACGCGTTCTATATCCACGGCGGACTTTTCACGCCGCGGCTCCGCTGGGGCGAAGCGTCGCTCGCGCTCTTCACGGTCCTCACCGTGCTGGCGGTCTTCTTCCTGTCCGAGGCCGTCACTGGCCGCTGGGCCCGGGCGGCGCGGTTCCGGAAGGCCATGCAGTCCTGCACGCTCTCGCGCTACCACGCGCAGCTTCTCCTGCACAACCTGACGGCGCTCGCGGTGGTGCTGCTCTATCTTCACGCGGCGTACCGCATGCGCCAGTTCTGGACGAACGTGCCTTTCGCCGTGCTCGCGACGGTCTGTTTCCTGGCTTCCATGGGCTGCTGGGTGTGGCATCTGTGGCTCCGGAAAAAATATGTGTACCGCGTGGCGGAGGTCGTCCGGGAGAACGGCGCCATGACGACGATCCGGCTCGAGCCGGAAGGGGAGCCCATGCCCTATCTCGCGGGGCAGTTCGCCTATTTCCGTTTCGAAGATCCCGCCGTGTCGGAGGAATACCACCCCTTCACCATGTCGTCCTCGCCGCGGGAGACGCTCTCCATCACCGTGAAGGCGCTCGGCGACTGGACGGACCATGTCCATGAGATCCGACCCGGGAGCCGCGTCCTTGTGGACGGCCCGTACGGCCGCTTCAGTCCCGCGCTCCATCAGGAGGGCCCGGCGGTGCTCATCGCCGGCGGCGTGGGCGTCACGCCCATGATGGGCATCATCCATGACGCGTATTTCCGCGGAGACAGCGGGAAGCTGCTCCTCCTGTGGTGCGCGCGCGACCGGTCCGAGCTCATCCGCGGGGACGAGTGGACCCGCCTCGAAAAAGAAATGCCCGGCCTCACTATCTGTCCCGTGCTCTCCCGGGAGAAAGCGGAAGGCTGCGCGCACGGTCATCTGTCCGAGGCCATCGTGGAGGCGTGCCTTGCGCGGTGCGGCATCGCGCCGGGGGAAGCGTCCTTCTATTACTGCGGGCCGGAGCCCCTGCGCCGGACGGTGCGGCGCATCCTCCGCGCGCTTCGCGTGCCCGACGGCCGGTACCATGAGGAGCGGTTCTCCTTGTGAGAGCGGGCGCGTCTGCCTGTCATTTCCATAGACCGGCCTCTGTCATTTCAGGCGTGACAATGAAGCGCCGTTTATGATACGATACAGGTGTACCTGTTTTTCCGCGCCGCACGGGGCGGATCGCTATATAAGGAGGACTGTATGGATCAGCAGCGCATCATTGACGAATTCAAGGAACTGGTATCGATCGAAGTCTACTCCCGCAAAGAGCGGGCCATCGCGGACGTACTGAAAAAGAAACTCACGGACCTCGGGCTCACCGTCACCGAAGACGGGGCCGGCGAGATCCTCGGCGGCAATACGGGCAATCTCTACGCCGTCCTCGAAGGCGACCCGTCCATCGAGCCGGTGCTCTTCTCCGCGCACATGGACCGCGTGGCCAATAACGGCCATATCCAGCCGGTGGTGAAAGAAGACGAAGGCATCATTTATTCCGACGGCCAGACCATCCTCGCCGGGGACGACATCGGCGGCGTGTGCGCCATCCTGGCCATGCTCCGCACCGTGCAGGAGGAGAAGATTCCCCACGGCACCATCGAAGTGGCTTTCTCCGTCTGCGAAGAGAGCGGCGTCGAAGGGTCGAAGCAGTACGATTTCAGCCAGTTCCGGTCGAAATCCTGCTTCGTGTACGACGCGTCCGGCCGGGCGGGCACCATCGTCGTGGCCGCGCCGAGCAAGGGCAAAGTCATCATCAAAGTCCATGGCCGCACCGCCCATGCGGGCAACGAGCCGGAAAAAGGCCTCAATGCGGTGAAGGTCGCCGCCGACCTCATCATGCACCTCCCGGACAGCCGCCTCTCCCCGGCGTCCACGGCCAACTTCTCCATGCTCCAGGCGGGCAGCGCGACGAACGTGGTGTGCGACCTCGTCACCATCACCGGCGAGCAGCGCAGCCGCATCGCGGAAGAATACCAGGCCATCTCTGACAAGATCCATGCCGCGGCCGATGAGATCTCGAAGAAATACGAGACGCCCATCGACGTGGACATCCAGACGCTGTACCATGCGTTCCATCTCGAAGAGACCGCCCGTCCGTGCGTGCTCGCGGCCGAAGCGTGCCGCCGCGTGGGCGTCGATCCCTTCTTCAAGCAGGGCGGCGGCGGAATGGACGCGAACCATTTCAACGAACACGGCATCCAGGCCGTAGGCATCGGCACGGGCAACTTCAAATGCCACACCAGCAGCGAATATCAGGTCATCGGCGACCTCGTGAAATGCGCGGAACAGGCCGTGGAGATCGTCAAGCTCGCCGCGGGCAACTGACCTTTGCAGATGAATCAGACTGCGGTGCGATACCGCCGCAGGAATTGACAGAAATCCTTCAAAAGAACAGAAAAAGGACGGGCGCGGGCTCGTCCTTTTTCATTGCCTTTTTCGGCGTGACGGCAGAACGATTTTTCCCGGGAGCGGCGGGGCGTTTTTCTCTGTGCGCGGGACGCCTTGCAAAATCCGCGGGGGGCTGGTATGATACAGCTGTATATGAACAGCGTAGATGGGAAGAAGCCGCGGGGAATTCCCGCAGAGAGCCGCCTCATGGCTGAGAGGGCGGCGGAAGGAAAGCGGCAGGTCACCCCGGAGCCGGCAGCGAGAGCTGTACCGCAGGCGGGCGTTATCCGCATGAGAGAGGCTGGCTCAGCCAGCTATGTAGGTGGTACCGCGGAAGTGTCTTTCGTCCTATGGGATGAAAGGCTTTTTTATTGGCTCCTCCCCGGTACGGCGCTGAGAATAAAGGAGTGGAAACATGAACAAGTACGAGAATCTGGGCAGTTACGATCCCTCGCAGATCGAGGAGAAGTGGTACGATTTCTGGGAAACGCACGGCGTCTTCCACGACGAGCCGAAGGAAGGGGCGGAGCCTTTCAGCATCGTCCTGCCGCCGCCGAACGTCACGGGCCAGCTCCACATGGGCCACGCGCTGGACGGCACTCTGCAGGATATCCTCATCCGCTACAAGCGCATGCAGGGCTATAACGTGCTCTGGCTCCCCGGCAAGGACCATGCGGGCATTGCCACGCAGGTCAAGGTGGAGAAGCAGATCGCCGAAGAAGGCCTCACGAAGTACGACCTGGGCCGCGAGAAATTCCTCGAACGGGTCTGGCAGTGGAAAGAGAAATACGGCAACACCATCGGCCGTCAGATCCGCAAGCTCGGCTCGTCCTGCGACTGGACCCGCGAGCGCTTCACCATGGACCCAGTGTGCGCCCGGGCCGTGCGGGAAGTCTTCTGCTCCCTCTATGAAAAGGGCCTGATCTATCAGGGCAGCCGTATCACGAACTGGTGCCCCCGCTGCCAGACGGCGCTCTCCGACATCGAAGTCGAGCACGAGGACGAGATCGGTCATCTGTACTATGTGAATTATCCCATCGTGGGCGAGGACGGCTACGTCCAGATCGCCACGACCCGTCCGGAGACCATCCCCGGCGATACGGCCGTCGCGGTGAATCCGGAAGACGAGCGCTTCAAGGCCCTCGTGGGCAAGAAGCTCCTCCTGCCGATCATGAACCGCGAGATCCCGGTCATCGCCGACGAATACGTCGATCCGAAATACGGCACCGGCTGCGTGAAGATCACCCCGGCACACGACCCGAACGACTTCGAAGTGGGCCAGCGGCACGATCTCGAGTCGATCATGATCATGAATCTGGACGGCACGCTCAATGAGAATGCGGGCAAGTACAACGGCATGACCCGCGAAGACGCGCGGAAACAGATCATCGCCGACCTGAAGGACATGGGCCTCCTCGTGAAGATTGAGGAGACGAAGCACGCCGTGGGTCACTGCTCCCGCTGCCACACCACCGTGGAGCCGATGACCACGAAGCAGTGGTTCGTGAAGATGAAGCCCCTCGCCGGCCCGGCCATGCAGGCCGTGAAGGAGGGGAAGACGAAATTCGTCCCGGACCGCTTCGCCAATACATACATCCAGTGGCTGGAAAACATCCACGACTGGTGCATTTCCCGCCAGCTCTGGTGGGGCCACCGCATCCCCGTGTGGTACTGCGACGACTGCGGCGAGACCATCGTTTCCCGCACGGACATCGACGCATGCCCGCACTGCGGCAGCCATCACATCCATCAGGATCCGGACGTGCTCGACACGTGGTTCTCCTCCGCCCTGTGGCCCTTCTCCACCATGGGCTGGCCGGACCAGACCGATCTCCTGAAGAAATGGTACCCCACGAGCGTCCTCGTCACGGGCTACGACATCATCTTCTTCTGGGTGGCCCGCATGATGTTCATGGCCATGGAATTCATGCATGAGATCCCCTTCCGGTACGTCTTCATCCACGGCCTCGTGCGCGACTCCCAGGGCCGCAAGATGTCCAAGTCCCTCGGCAACGGCATCGACCCGCTGGAAGTCATCAAGCAGTACGGCGCGGACGCCCTGCGCTTCACCCTCGTCACGGGCAATACGCCGGGCAACGACATGCGCTTCTACTATGAACGCGTGGAAGGGAACCGCAACTTCGCGAACAAGATCTGGAACGCGGCGAAATTCACCATCATGAATCTGGACGACTACGACGAATCCTTCGTGCCGGCAAAAGGCCAGTACACGCTGGCGGACCGCTGGATCCTCGAACGCCTCGCCCAGACGGAAGCCTACGTCTCCCAGAACCTCGACAAGTTCGAGCTCGGCGAAGCGGCGGACAGCATCTACAATTTCGCGTGGAACTGCTTCTGCGACTGGTACATCGAGACGGCGAAGGCGCGCCTCTACGGCGAGCACAACGACGACCGCCGCGTGACCCAGTACGTGCTGGTGTACACCCTCACCCGCATGCTGGCGCTGCTCCATCCGTTCATGCCCTTCATCACCGAGCACATCTGGCAGCACCTGCCGCACACCGGCGAATGCCTCGCCCGCGCGCCGTGGCCGAAAGCCGATCCGGACCTGCGCTTCCCCGAAGAGGAAGAACAGATGGAGCGCATCATGGACGCGGTGAAAGCCATCCGCAATATGCGTGCTGAAGCGCATGTCCAGCCGAACAAGGCCTGCGCCGTGCAGATCGCCGTGGACCGGGAAGACCTGCGCCGCGCCGTAGACGGGCACCGCGCGTATTTCGAGAAGCTCGCCCATGTGGAGACGCTGACCCTCCTCTCGAAGGATGCGCCCAAGCCGGACAACGCCCTCGCCACCGTCGTGACGGGCATGGAAGTCTACCTCGAGCTGCGGGGCCTCATCGACGCGGACAAGGAAAAGGCCCGCATCATGAAGGACAAGGCCGCTGCCGAGAAGGAAATCGAGCGGACGGAAAAGAAACTGGCCAACGAAGGCTTCCTCGCGAAAGCGCCGCAGACCGTGGTAGACAAGGAAAAAGCGAAACTCGCCACGCTGAAAGAAAAGCTCGCCTCGCTGGATGAGCGCCTGGCCTTCCTGGCGAAGCTGTAAGACCGACGGACAGGGGAGGGGCAGATCTCCTTCCCGCGTCAGACCATAGGAGCATACATGACTTACGAAGAATCTATCGCCTATCTGGAAGCCGCGGCTTCCTTCGGCATCAAGCCGGGCATGGAGCGCATCAATGCCCTCCTGGACCGGCTGGACCATCCCGAGCGGGCGTACCGCGTCATCCATGTGACCGGCACGAACGGCAAGGGGAGCGTCTGCGCCATGATCACCAGCGTCCTCGAGAACGCCACGCTGAAAGTGGGGCGCTACAGCTCGCCGCACCTCATCGACTACACGGAGCGCATCTACTGCGGCGGCCGCGACATCTCCCGGGACGATTTCGCCCGGGCGGCGGACGTGGTGCGCGCCGCGGCGGAAGCCATGCAGGCGGACGGCGCGGAAGCGCCCACGGAGTTCGAACTCCTGACCGCCATGGCCTTCTGGTATTTCCGCGAGCAGCACGTGGACTACGCCGTGGTCGAAGTGGGCCTCGGCGGCCTCCTCGACTCCACGAACGTGGTGGAGCCCGTGGTGTCCGTCATCACGAACGTCGCCATGGATCACATGGCTTATCTGGGGGACACCCTCGAGAAGATCGCCCACCAGAAAGCGGGCATCATCAAAGAAGGCATCCCCGTGGTCACCGCGGCGCAGCACATCCCGCTGAAGACCATCAAGAAAGAAGCGCACGCGAAAAAATCCCGCCTGTATTTCTACGGGCGCGACTTCGAGATCGACAGCCGCAGCAAATTCCAGCACGGGCAGATCGTGGCGGTGAAGCGCAAGGACGTGGGGAAAGATCTGGAGAAAGGCCTGCTCTTCGTGCCTTTCGTCGGCCCCCATCAGGCGGTGAACGCCGCCGTGGCGGCCATGGCGCTCACCATCGTCATGAAGCAGGACGACCGCGTCAATGAGAACGACCTCCGCGAAGGCCTCGCGCGCACCCGCTGGATGGGCCGTTTCGAGATCCACGACGTGCGGGGCATCCCCGTGGTCTTCGACGGCGCGCACAATCCCGCCGGCGCGGAAGCGCTCTCCGAATCCCTCGCCGAGCAGTACCCGGACAAGCGGCGGCTCATCGTCTTCGCCTCCCTCCGGGACAAGGACACGGACGAAGTGATCTCCCTCCTCGTGCGGAAGGACGACAAAGTCTTCCTCACCGAAGCGCCCACGCCGCGCGCGCGGAAGACCTCCGAGCTGGCGGAGATGTTCACCTGCGCGACGAAGGAAGAACCCTCCGTGGCGCAGGCTCTCTCCGACGCCGTCGCCGAAGCGAAAGACGGGGACATGGTCCTCGTGTGCGGCTCCCTCTACATCCTCGGCGAAGCCCTCACATGGATGGAGAAAAAAGAAATCGAGCTGAAAGAAGAAGCGGCCGCGGCGGCCCCCGCTGACAAAGCGGCGGAAGCCGAAGCGCCGGCAGACACAACGAAATAAACCAGAACAAAAGCGGCAGTGCCATTGCAAGGCCCGCCGCTTTTTGCGTGGGAATGTTTCACGTTTCAGGGAGGCAATAAAATTTTTCTATCCAATCCATAGGCCTATCCTGTATAATAAAGGCATTGAAAAAATATAAGACAACGATAAAGGAGGCCGCCATGTTTGACCGGAACATTTTTCAAAACATCCTGGCAGAGTATAAAAAAGACTTTGCAGGACAATGGTGGGAAGACGAAAAGTACAAATGGGAAATGGTGCGATGGTTCCAGGATCACTGGAACATCGAGGCGGAAGATTTCCCGGCCATGCTGTCGGAGGCCATGAAGAAAACCGACAATCTGCTGGCGTCAAAGAATCGGTATCCTCTTCAAATATTGCAGGAAATATGTCAGGCAGAACCGGAAAAAGTACGCAGTCTTTTTCGCGGGCTTTATGATGAGTCAGAAGATTATGTAGAACGAATTGGAGTATTCAAAAAGGAAATAGCAGGATTATTTAATCGTTGTAATGAGAGCAGGAAGCTGAGTAAAATTTATAATGAAGATTATTTTTGCTATCAGGATGAAAATCCTATCAGCATTTATTTGTGGCTTCGTTATCCAAATACCCATTACATTTACAAGTTCAGTGAGGCACAGTATTTGGCAAATGCGTTAAAAAGTTCTTATAGAATAAAAAGAGGAGCCTTTGCAGAAAATTTACGACAAAATGTTGCCTTGTTTGATGAGATATCGGAGACGCTGAGGGGAGATGCAGAACTTTGTCAATTGCTTCGGGAAAGATTGACGGAGAATTGCTGGCCGGATGAGGCACTTCACATCATGACGGGCGATTTGTCATACTACGTATATGATAAAAATGTGAAAGCGAAAAAGGGAGCGGCAGAAAAGGCAGCGGCATGGATTCCTGAAGGGTACGACCCGCAGATTTCCCGGGAGGAGTGGGCAGTCCTGCTGAAAGATGAGACAGTTTTCACGGCGGACAGCCTTACGGTCATGGCGCGGATGCAGGCGGCGGGCGGCGAGGCGTCGTGCACGCAGCTCGCGGAAAGGTACGGGGAGACGGCGAATTTCTACAATGGGCAGTCGTCCGCGCTGGCACGCCGCGTGGCGGAGAAAACAGGATGTCCGCTCTATACGGATAAGGACGGAGAGGCACAGTACTGGCCGGTGCTGTATCTTTCGCGGGACGCGGGGAAGGAGGAGCCCGGCGCGTATGTATGGAAGCTGCGGTCGGAGCTGGCGGAAGCACTGGCGGACGCAGATTTGTCCGGCGCGCCGCTTCATGAGGAAGCGCATGTCCTTAAAGAAGACGCCGCGGCCTTCGCGGAGCCGGTCTATACGCGGGACGATTTTCTTTCGGAGGTGTACATGGACGGCGCGGCGTTCGACCGGCTGGCGGCGCTCGTGCGGCGGAAGAAGAACGTCATTCTCGAAGGCGCGCCCGGCGTGGGGAAGACCTTCGCGGCGCGGCGGCTGGCCTGGGCGCTCATGGGCGCGCGGGACGACAGCCGCATCGAGATGGTGCAGTTCCATCAGAGCTATTCCTATGAAGATTTCATCCTCGGCTACAAGCCGGACGGCGAAGGGTTCCGTCTGAAAGAAGGGGTCTTTTACCGCTTCTGTGAGAAAGCGGCGGAGCGGCCCGGGGAGGATTTCTTTTTCCTCATCGACGAGATCAATCGGGGCAATCTCAGCAAAATCTTCGGGGAACTGCTCATGGCGATCGAGAAGGAATACCGCGGGCAGGCAGTGCGTCTTCCCGAGGGGGACCGGACGTTTTCTGTGCCGGAGAACGTGTACCTCATCGGCATGATGAATACGGCAGACCGGAGCCTTGCGCTCATCGACTACGCCCTGCGCCGCCGGTTCGGCTTTTTCGAGATGGAGCCGGGCTTTTCGTCGGAAGGCTTCCGGGCGTATCAGGCGCGGCTCGGAGACCCGCATTTCGATGCGCTCGTCCGGACGGTAGAAGCGCTGAATCGGGACATCGCGCAGGACCCGTCTCTCGGGAAGGGCTTCTGCATCGGGCACAGCTATTTCTGCGGCGCGGAGACGGGCACGGAGGCATGGATGGAGAGCGTCGTGGAATACGATCTGCTCCCGACGCTCCGGGAATACTGGTACGACGAGGAAGAGACATACCGGAGGTGGGAGGCGCGTCTCCGGGAGGCGGTTCATGGAGAGGAATGAGCACATCCCTGTGCGGAACCTGTACTATCTGCTGGCCTATGCGTTCCGCTCGCTCCATTTGGCCGCGTGGCAGAAGGCGGGGACGGAGCCTTTCCGGGACGTGCAGAACCTCTTTGCGGCGCTCTTTGCCGAGGGCATCGGCTGGCAGCTGAAGCAGGGTCTGCCGCGGGACTATGTGCTCCGGCGGGATGACCTGCCGGGTCTGCGCGGCCGGCTGTACATGCCCGGCGTCATCGCGGACCGGGCGGCGCGGCGGCCGAGGCTGGCCTGCGAGTATGACGAATTTTCCGAGAACCATCTGCTGAACCGGATCCTCCGCGCCGCGGCGGAAGCGCTGCTCCGCGCGCCGCAGGTGGACAGGAAATACAAGGCGGCGCTCCGCCGGGAGCTGTCGTATTTTTCTTCCGTCGCGGCTTTGGACCTGTCCCGCGTGCCGTGGAGCCGGCTGGTCTTCCCTCGGAATGCGGGAAATGTGGAGTGGCTCGTGCGGCTGGCGGAGCTTCTCACGAAGGGGCTCCTCATGACGGAGGAGAACGGCGGCACGCATCTCCGGGAGGCGCTCACGGACGATGCACTCGCCCGGCTGTATGAAAAATTCCTGCTGGGCTGGTTTTCCCTGTATTTCCCCAGGCTCCATCCCGGGGCCCGGCGCATCCCCTGGGCGGCGGAAGGGGAGGAGGCGTTCCTGCCGGCCATGCAGAGCGACGTGACGCTCTCGGACGGTGTGCGGGAGCTGGTCCTCGACGCGAAATGCTATTCCCATGCCATGCAGGAGCACTGGGGCCGGCGCACGCAGCATTCGCACAACCTGTACCAGATCTTCACGTATGTGAAGAACCGGGAAGCGGTCCTCGGCCCGGGGCGGACGGTGTCCGGCCTGCTGCTCTATGCCCGGACGGATGAGGCAGTGCAGCCGGCGCAGACGTACCGCCTCGCAGGGAGCCGCATCGACGTGCGCACCCTCGACCTTACGGGAGATTTCTCCCGCATCGAATCAGCGCTCCGGCGCATCGCCGCCGAATTTTTCCCGGACTGACCATCAAAAAAAGCCCACGAAAAAAAGACCCTTGCGGGTCTCTTTTTTTTACAGCGTCTTCTCGCCGAAGACGGGATGTCGCGTTGGCCGGAGGCTCCGGTGCTCGATGAGGGAGAGCGCTTCCTCCATGGTGACGTCCCGCCGGCCGGCGGGCGATTCATAGACGGCCACGGGGTGCTCGGCGTCGAGCTCGCTCGCGGGGAAGTAGACGTACTCTCCCGTATGGGCGTCGCCGTAGATGTAGCCGGAGAGCAGGCGGCCTTCTGCCAGTTTGTGTGCCATCGTATACCTCGCAGAGAAAATACGGTTTGAAATCCAGATAGTCCGCGGACGTGAGGTGGAGCCGCACGCCGCAGAGCTCGGAGGGGAGGTCGTGGAAATTGCGCGCGCCGTGGATGTGGCCGAAGATGCAGTCCGTGACGCCGTGCTCCTTCATGAGGGAGAGGATGTGCATGGGCCGGCGGCGCTCGTCGTAGGGCGGGTAGTGGAGGACGCAGAAGATGCGCCGCGCGCCGGAAGATTCCGCCAGCGCAAGGCCCCGCTCGAGGCGGCCCTCTTCGCGCCGCAGGATCGCCGCGTCGCTGTCCGAGAAATTGCGGGACGTCTCGGGGAGCCAGCTCCGCGTGCCCGCGAGGGCGATGTCCCCCACGCGGAGGACGTTGTTATGGAGGAATTCAAACGCGCCGCCCGTGGCCCGGGTCATCTTCGTCACCGTGTCCCACCAGTAGTCGTGGTTGCCCCGGACGACGATCTTCCGGCCGGGGAGCTGCGCGATCCACAGGAGATCCGGAAGCGCCTCCGCCAGATTGCGCCCCCACGAGAGGTCGCCCGCGAGGATGACCGTGTCCTCCGGGCGGATCGTCTCGAGCCAGGAGCGGCGGATCTTCTCGCGGTGATCCTTCCAGTTCTCGCCGAAGATGTCCATCGGCTTCGACGGCGGGTCCCCCGAGAGGTGGAAATCGCTGAATGCGTACAGTTTCATGGGCACCTCTCAGCCGCCGAAATACCGGTCGGAGCGGAGCGTGTCCAGCATGTGCTGCCGGCTCGTGCCGTCCGCCACCTGCGTGATGCGGTAGCCCATGAAGAGGGGGCTCGCCGTATACCGCGGGAAGACCTTCACCCGGATGCGGCCGCGGATCTCATAGAAGAAGAGATTGTAGCTGTCGCAGGGGATGGGGAAATCGCGGAGCACGAAGCGCGCGATGGTCTGGACGGCATCGGCGAAACGGTCCGTGCCGCCGTCCTTCTTGAGCGTCACATTGAACTCCGCCATACAGCAGATGGGGTAATCCGAGAGCGTCACGTAGCAGTCCGCGTCCTCGTGGAGGAGCGGGCCGAGGAAATTTTCCGGATAGATGTTTTCCCGGTAGTCGTAATGGTAGAGGCCGATGATCTGCGAATGGGGATGGCGCTGGGAGCCGCCCGCGCGGGGCCCGAAGTTGCGGAAATAGAGGACCGACCGGAACTCCGGCCGCGCCGCGGTCTCCCGCCATTTCTCCACGCCGAAGGCGATCACCTCATGGAGCTTCTCCGGGCTGTAGAGGGAGATGTCGCTGTCGTGCTGCGAGGTCTCCACCAGCACCGTGGGCCAGGTGTCCCGGAAGACGGGGTACTTGTTCATGAGCCAGATCATGTCGCTTCGCCGCTCGAGGATGTTCGTGAGAGATTCCGGGCGGCAGAAGGGGCAGGGCGCGCCCTTCGCCGAGTAGGGCTTCTCCTTCCCGATGTGCAGATCGAATTGGATGGGGTTCGTCATGAGTTCACACTTTCTGCCGGAAGCCAGCGGCGTCCGACACCTGTATTATATCATGGTGTTTCTTTCACGGCTGATTTGGGATTTCTGAATATCTTTCTGAAATATAAATGAATTTGAGGGGCATCGGAGATTTTGGCAGACTGTAATCGGAAATGTCCGTCAAACATAGATACTTTAAATAGAGAAAATGTCCTTCGTGCTTGCGTATTTTCTCAAGTCTGCTAAAATAAAAGTATTGTAAGACTGGCTGAAAATGAAGATATATAAGACAGAACAAGAGAATCCGATGAGAAGCGGATCAAATACCTGGTTTATGCAGGGGTTCGGACATATGGAGCATCAAAATAAAAGACAGATTTGCTGCTTTTGTGAAACTTGGGAGTCAGGGGGCATAGAGTCATTTTTATATAATGTCCTAACGAGAATAGATCTTACGCACTTGGAAATTGATTTGGTCGCGGCGGAGATTCGGGAAAGCATTTTCACAGCAGAGCTGCAAAAAAAGGGAGTGCAATTTTATGAGCTTTCCGGAAGTCCGCGTCGTCTTTTTCAAAACTGGATTACCTTTCAAAAATTACTTAGGCAGCGGAAATATGACGTGGTGCATTTCAATGTGTTTCATGGGCTTTCTCTTGTCTATGTACAGTTGGCGAAACAGGCTGATGTCCCTATTCGAATTGTCCATGGGCATGGATCTGGATTACGGCATAGTAGGACCCAATGGGTGAAACTACGAGTACATCAATTGGGAAAAATGCTGTTTTCTAATGCGGCGACAGATAGATGGGCGTGTTCATCTGTTGCAGCAGCATTTATATTTCCTCAATGCATCATAAAGCAAGGTAGATATCAATGGATCCCTAATGGAATAGAGATATCGCGTTTTTGTTTTCAACCACAAGAACGAAAACGGCTTCGCGAAAAGATGGGGCTTTTACATAAATTTGTTATTGGCCATGTAGGCAGATTATCTGAAGAAAAAAATCAGATGTTTTTACTGGATGTATTTTCGGAATTGCATAAATGTTGTCCAGAAAGTCGGTTGCTATTGATAGGAGACGGCCCTATGAAATTTTCTCTCCAGCAGCGGGCAGATGAACTGGGGATTGCTAAATATGTCAATTTCTTTGGAGCAACAACGCAAGTCCCTCAGTTATTATGGGCAATGGATGCTTTCGTATTTCCCAGTTTGTTTGAGGGGCTTGGCATTGCCGGGATTGAAGCACAGGCGGCGGGATTGCCGGTGTTCTGTTCAGATCACATTCCAGCGGAAGCTCGTGTATCTTCGCAGTTTTATAGGTTATCTCTTCGGGATGCACCATCCAAATGGGCGGAAGCAATCCAGGCTGTTGCCAGGCACAAGGGAGATAGATGCCGTGGAGCAGAGCAAGTGCGCGCAGCAGGCTTTGAAATTACAGAGGTAGCTCGAAAAATTGAAATCGCCTATGGAGGGCACGTGCAATGAAAACTGGAGAGAAAATCTCGGTGATTGTCCCGGTTTATCAGGTAGAGGCGTATTTACCCTGCTGCCTTGATAGTATCTTAGCGCAAACCTATTCAAATCTGGAAATTATTCTGGTAGACGACGGTTCTCAGGATCGTTCCGCTGAAATCTGTGAAATGTATGCAAAGAAGGATTCACGCATCAAAGTGATTCATCAGCGAAATCAGGGGGTATCAGCAGCCCGGAACGCGGGGCTGGCTATAGCGACTGGAGAGTGGGTTGGTTTTGTAGATGGGGATGACTGGATTAATCCAGAAATGTATGAGTATCTTCTCAATTTAGCTGTAATGTATCAAAGCAATTTGGTTCAATGTGGTATTTATTATGAAGAAGGGGGAACACAAGAGATTTTATACACTCCTGACGAAATACAGCAAATTGATTTGCGTGAAAATCCAAGTGTGGATGTATTTAGGAGATATTTTGCCAATTCTTCTTGTTGCAAGTTATTTCGAAGGAAGCGTATTACTGGTCTTTTCTTTAATTTGAATTTTCCTATTGGGGAAGATGTATTATTCAGTTTGAGTGCTTTATCCTTATGTGGAAGTACAGTCTTTGGAAATCAAGTCTATTATCATTACCGACAAAATGCAAATAGCGCAGTTCACACTATCATAGATGCTGGGCGATTGGATAGCGCACGACAGATGTTTCTATATGCAGAAGAAAAATTTAATAGATGTGGAATTATTGCTGGCTTTTGCCGGAATAATCGGCTGCGTAATAATCTGGATATATGTTCAAAAATTATTTGTAATCATATTGAGGAAACACATAGCTCATTGATAAAAGAAATTCGCCAGGAAATGCGAACGTTATGTTGCAATTGCTTTGCAGAAACAAATTTTTCTGGAAAAGAACAATTAAAAAGTTTTCTGATTGGTTATTTTTGGATGGGTTATCGATGGGGACTTCCAAAATGGAAAAAGCTGCATAGATGCCGTTCAGCGAATGGATGAAAGAAGATGAACCCGGAAATCAGTATCGTGATTCCTGTATATAATAGTGAATCTACAATAGAAAAAGCCATATACTCTGTGCAGGTGCAGCGTAATACGCCGTCATTTGAAATCATTTGCGTTGATGACGGATCAACAGATCGAAGCCTGTTGATCCTGAAAGAACTCGCACAGAGAGATTCCCGAATTCAGGTTCTGACACAACAAAACCAGTTTGCTGGGGTAGCAAGAAATCGAGGTATGGCGCAGGCCAGAGGAAAATATCTGGCATTTCTGGATGCAGATGACTATTATTTTCCGGATGCTCTTGGTGATCTGTATGCCAAAGCAGAGCGCTACCGGCTGGATTGGATCAAAGGGAGTTTCCGGTATATTGATGTACAGACCGGGAAAATGACGGGATCCTCGTATGCTAAAAATGGTGCTGTGAAATGGCCTAGACGTGGGAAAGTGACCTGCTTTCGTCGGTTGCCATATCGTCTGAGAACTGTGGCGGATGTTCCTTGGAATGGATTGTATTCCAACGCTTTCCTGAAAAAACATAATATCCAATTCAATCATCTGCGTTGTGTCAATGATCATTCTTTCTTTATTGACTGTCTGATTCATGCAGAGCGGATGATGGTGGTGGACACAGAGGTAGCCTGTTACCATATTGACCAGAAAGATTCGCTGATAGGGAGGAGAGCAAAATATTTCTCCTGCTGTCTAGCTTCGTATGAAATCGTAAAAGACTTGTGCAAGGAACTTTCTCCGAAGTTGCGGCAAATCATTTTGCAACAGGAGCTTACCAGTGTATTTAGTTGGTATGAAAGGCTTCGAAAACAATTGACGGTATCCGATCAATTGGATATAGAATTGAAGCGTTTTTTGAAATCCTATCATGAAGAGGATGTGGGAGAACTATTTCTGTGTGCATTTTCTTTTCGGGAACTTTATTATCGGTTGCGGTATGATTCTCCACCACCAAGGGGGCGTCCATCCCTTCCCGCTCGTGCAATTCAATGCTTGCAAGAGCATGGATGGAAATACACAATTGATAGAATATTAAAAAAGGAGTCATAAAAATGAGCTTATTAGGAAAGACAAAGAATGTTTTAAAGCATATTCTTCCTCCTCCTGTGAATACGTTTAATCGGGAAGTGTCAAGAATTTTAGACGCTGTTCAAAAAAATGAGCGGGATTCGCAAAAATTACAACAGCAGATACGGAAACAGATAGTAGAACAACAGAAAATTTTTTTTAGTAGTTTGACTCAGATCCAGAAGCAGATTGCTGATCAGTCGGCTAAAAGACAAATAGATGAACTGAACAAACAAATCAAAACTTTACAAAATTCTGTCGAACAGGTAAAAAAAACAGGCTGCAGATAGTAACCGGCATGCGGCGGAAGCAGTGTGGGCGCAGATTTTTGATTTAACGATTTCTAGAAGCACTTGGCTGAAGGATAAAGCATTTTCTCCCGGCCGTTGGGCGGTAGGGTACCCTTATTTATACGTCATGTATCGAGTACTCAACGAAACACATCCCAAGCATATTCTGGAACTAGGCCTGGGGCAATCTACACGTATGATTTCGCAATACGCGGCTGCTTTTAATGATGTAGAACATATCGTAGTGGAGCATGATCCAGAATGGATCAAGTTTTTTACGAATAGTTATCCTTTACCGGTCAATACAAGGATTGTTAGATTAGAACGGGAAATGGTGCCGTATAAAGAAGCAAAAGCTGTTCGTGTATTTAAAGGTTTTAATGAAATTTTTCAAGGAAAAAAATTCGATTTTATTTCCATCGATGCGCCTTTGGGGGCAGATATGAAACAATATTCACGAATTGATGTTCTGAGAATAATGCCAGACTGTTTATCAAAAGATTATGTGATTATGATTGATGATACAAATCGAAGTGGGGAAATAAATACTTTGAAGGAAATGGAACAATGCTTAGTAAGAAATAATTTTGCCTATAAGCGTGGCTTGTATCATGGTGAAAAAAATTGTGCAATTTTATGTGCAGAACATTTTGGATTTTTAAGTTCAATGTGATTGCTGGATAAAGGAGGGCAGATATGAATATATTGCTGACAGGGGGCGCCGGGTATATAGGTTCACACACAGCAGTGGAATTGATTCTTGCAGGATATAACGTAATCATTGCAGATAACTATTCAAACAGCTGCCCGGAAGTAATTCGTCGTATTGAGAAAATTACCGGCGTGCGGCCTAAAGTTTATGCCATAGATGTTACCTGCCGCAAGAAACTGCAGAATTTATTTTCTGAAATCCATATTGATGCGGTTATTCATTTCGCTGGATATAAAGCGGTGGGTGAGTCAGTGGGTCAGCCGCTTAAGTATTATCGTAATAATCTAGATTCTACATTGGCACTGTTGGAGGTAATGAATGAATATGTGGTAAAGAAACTGGTGTTTAGCTCATCGGCTACGGTGTATGGTATTCCGAAAATGCTTCCCCTAATAGAGGATATGCCTACTTCTGCAACAAATCCTTATGGACAAACCAAATTGATGATTGAGCAGATGCTTAGTGATGTAAGTGCGGCAGATCCGGAATGGGCTATTACTATATTGCGATATTTTAATCCAGTAGGGGCCCATAAAAGTGGTCTAATTGGAGAATCGCCTAATGGGATACCAAATAATTTGATGCCGTACATAGCCAAGGTTGCCTCAGGAAATTTGGAGAAACTCCATATATTTGGAAATGATTATCCGACAAAAGATGGGACGGGAGTCCGCGATTATATCCATGTAGTGGATTTAGCTTGTGGACATCTAGCGGCATTAAATTATATCGAATATCATAAGGGAATATCAATATTTAACTTAGGAACTGGCAGGCCATACAGTGTATTGGAATTGATTCGGGCCTTTCAAAAGACCTGTGGAAAGGCAATACCGTATGTGATTGATCCGAGACGGCCAGGCGATGTGGCAGAATGCTATGCAGAACCGGGGAAGGCAAAGCGGGAACTTGGCTGGACTGCCCAGAGATCCTTGCAGGAAATGTGCGAAGATACTTGGCGGTGGCAACAAAAAAATCCTGATGGGTACAATCTTTCAAATGAACTGGAGGATGAAAAAGATGTTTGATTATTTAATTGTAGGAGCAGGCTTATATGGTGCTGTATTTGCGCATGAGGCGGTCAAAGCAGGAAAACGTTGCCTTGTGATAGAGCGGCGGAATCATATCGGAGGGAATTGCTACACAGAAGATTGGGATGGTATCCAAGTACACAAATATGGTGCTCATATTTTTAGGACTTCTGATAAAAAAATTTGGGATTATATGGCGCAATTTGCAGAATTCAACCATTTCATTAATTCTCCAATTGCAAATTTTCATGGTCAAATCTATAATATGCCTTTTAATATGAATACGTTTAGTCGTATGTGGAATATTCGTACACCGGCAGAGGCAAAGGAGATCATTGATCGGCAGAGAGCTGAAATTAAGGGAGATCCAAAAAATCTGGAAGAAAAAGCAATCAGCCTTGTCGGACGCGATGTATATGAAAAGTTGGTTAAAGGCTATACGGAAAAGCAATGGGGGCGCCCGTGTTCAGAGTTGCCTGCATCCATTTTGCGCCGGCTGCCGGTAAGATTTATTTATGATAATAATTATTTCAATGATCCTTACCAGGGAATTCCTGTGGGCGGATATACCAGAATTATTCAGAAAATGTTAGCAGGCTGTGAAGTGTTGTTGAATGTGGATTATAATGATGTAGCTGTTCAATATAAAAAGATTGCAAAAAAAGTGATTTATACTGGTACTATTGACAGCTACTTTCGTTATTGCTATGGGCCGCTTGAATATAGAAGTTTGCGATTTGAGCATAAACGCCTAGAGATAGAGAATTATCAGGGGGTGGCAGTAGTTAATTATACGGATAGGGAAACACCTTATACTAGAGTAATCGAACATAAGCATTTTGAGTTTGGCAAACAACCATTCACAATAATAACTTATGAGCACCCGATAGAATGGAAGAAGGAAATGGAACCATATTATCCAATCAATGATGAAAGAAATATGGATAGATATGAAAAATATTCTTTGCTAGCTAAAAGAGAGGACGCTATCTATTTTGGGGGCAGGTTGGGAGAATACAAATATTATGATATGGAAGAAACTATTAAAAGCGCGTTAAAATGCGTCAAAGAAGAAATTTTTATTAAAGGAAAGGAAAATTAAAATGAGTGTGCGGCCTAAAGTTTCAGTGATTATACCTTCGCTGAATGTTGATTCTTATATTGAAGAATGTATGGAAAGTGTTGTAAATCAGACTTTAAAAGATATTGAGATAATTTGTGTCGATGCGGGATCAACAGATGGAACATTGAGAATTTTACAGGAATATGCGCAAAAAGATAAAAGAATTCAATTAATTCATTCATCAAAAAAGAGCTATGGATATCAATTAAATTTAGGCTTTTCTGTAGCTTCGGGAGACTATATAGGAATTGTTGAAGCTGATGACTACATTAAATTGGATATGTATGAGTTTCTTTATCGAGTTGCAAATCAAAATGATTTAGACTTTGTTAAATCAGATCTTTATAAATTTGTAGATGATAAGGTGTCCAATCAACGAAAGTTTAAACGTTTTCCCTTAAGTCATGATAAAAAGATTTATTATAAAAAATATAATCCTAGTCAAACACCCGCACTATTGCAACTAACAATGAATAATGTAACGGGGATATATCGACGTACATTAATACAAAATAATCAGATTAAATTAAATGAGTCGTCCGGAGCTGCTTTTCAGGATAATGGCTTATGGTTTCAACTTTTTGTATTTGCAAAAAGTGCAATGTTTATTGATCGTGCCTTTTATTGCATACGTAGGGATAATCCCAATTCTTCTGTGCATAATAAAGAAAAGGTATATAGTATGTGTGATGAATATGACTATATTTTAAACTTTTTAAAAAAAGATGATAGACGATTGAAGAAATTTTTCCCATATTATTTGGTAAAAAAATATGATAATTATTTATTTAATTATAATAGAATTGGAGAAGAATTTAGGTTAGAATTTCTCAAGAGGTTTAGTTCTGAATTTAATGCTTATATTAAAGAAGGGGTTTTTGATGACATTGCTTTTTCAAAGAGTAAATTACAAACATTAAAAGTGATAGTAGATAGTCCAGAATATTATTTTTATACTCATGATTATGAACTAAAACATTATAAATGCCAGTCAGATTTGAGAATACAACTTAAACATGAATTCTACATGCGAAAGGCAGCAGAAAGAGAAGTCATTTTGATTCAAAAGTCTGCCTCTTATCGAATAGGACGTTTTTTTACCTTTATTCCTAGATTGATACGTAAAATATATCTGTGCTATGAAGAAAATGGCTTAATATTTACGTTAAAAAAATGCATGGAAAAGTTGTTTTAAGAAAGTGAGATCAAGATAATGAATATCTTATTTGTTGCAGGTGATGCGGATTATTCTGGGGCTACGCTTTCTATGGTGGCCTTAATTAATTTATTAAGAGAAGATGGTGTTAACTGTTATATTATTCTTCCTTACCCTGGGAAAATTGAAAATGAACTCAATATAAATCGAATTGAATATAAAATAATTCGATCTAATAGATGGATTAAACCGATTAATGAATCTCTTTCATTTAAAAGATTTTTAAGACGGTCAAAACTTCGTTTGAAAAATATTTATGCAATAAAACAAATTAGGAAATATATTAAAGAAAAAAACATTGATTTGGTGCATGTAAATACGTTAGCACCCTATGTGGGAGCTGTTGCGGCGGTATCTCTTAATTGTCCATACATATGGCATATTCGGGAATTTGGTGAGGAAGATCATGGGCAAACTATATGGAATAAATATTTGGGCTATAAATTGATTGGGAAAGCTAATTGCGTACTTACCATTTCTAAATCATTGGAAAACAAGTTTTGCCAAATTCTTCCTTATACAAATGTTAAAATGATTTATAATGGGTTAGATATTAATCGTTATCTTCGGCCAGAGAGAACTATATTTCAGGAGGGGATAGTTACTATTACAATTTCAGGAAGAATATCGGAAGGAAAGGGACAATTCGAACTTATAAAGGCAGTTGAAAAACTTCAAAATGATTTTGATGGCTTTAAAGTACAAATAGTTGGAACTATTGGGAATAAAGCATATTATAATAAAATTAAAAATTATGTTGCAAGGCATTCACTTACACCTTTCGTTGAATTTTGTGGGTTTAAACGAGATATGGAAAATGTATGGGCGAATACTGATATCTGTGTTATTTGTTCTAGGGCAGAAGCATTTGGTAGAGTGACAGTAGAAGCAATGCTCGCAGGATGTTTAGCTATAGGTGCAAATACGGCTGGCACTGCAGAAATAATTAACAATAATATTACCGGATTATTGTATCAACAGGGGGACTCGAATAATTTGTATGAGAAAATTAAATATGCACTAGAATCCAAAGAAAAAATGAAAAAAATCGCAGATAATGGAAGAAATATGGCAAGTATCAGATATACAGCTCAAAAAAACGAAAAGGAAATTCTTAAGCTTTATAATGAAATACTTGCTAAAATATAATAATTTGAAATTAATAGTTTTAAGACAATGGAAGAAAATAATTTAATGCAATGTATCTTAATGCGTGTAATGTCTATAGGTAATGGAATGCTAAAACGAAAAATGCGAATTACATTCGCATTTTTCGTTTTGGACTGGTATTATAAGTAGCAAATGCTCCTTGCCTGTAAAGATAAGCTTTTTATATATCCCCTCAAGTGCTTTTGCTAAAGCTGACTTGTTGTTTGTAGAAAGTAAGAGCGGAGTTAGTTGCGAGCAAATCTGTTATGTATGAATACATTTGGAGAATAAAATTTCTATGATGAATAATATCTAATGTGCAAATATGAATAGACACAATAATCATAAGCTTCCTGAATAAAATTAAAATATAGATGATATATACTATGGTATTGAATTAAGAAATCGGGCTTTATGGATTATAAAAAAGTGAGAGATTATGCTATTGTATATTTTATTAATTTTGTCATTTATTTTAAAGCAGAGATCAATTTAAATTTTCGATAAATATATTTAATTCTAATGCAAAATAATTATGATATCTATAAGCTTAAAATCAACAAAATAACGTGATAAATAATTGCATTTTACGTAGCTATAACATAGTTAAAATATAATTTGTGTATAGTGCTTTCGTTGAGAGGGTGTTTATGCTGAGAAAGCTATTATGTTATCAGTTCCTATTTGAGGAGCTGGTAAAGCGTGATTTCAAGAAGAAATATAAACGGACAGTTCTGGGTATGGCATGGAGCATCTTGTCTCCTCTTTTGATGCTCTTGGTCATGTACCTGGTGTTCAGTCACTTTTTTGGCCGTGGTATGGAGCATTATGCGACATATTTGTTTTGCGGCAACCTGATTTTTTCCTATTTTAGCGAATCCACTTCTCAGGGGATGACGGCACTTATGGGGAATGCCAGCATCTTTACCAAGGTGAATGTGCCGAAGTATCTGTTTCTGTTTTCAAAAAATGTGCAGACCCTGATTAATTTCGGATTGACGATGATCGTATTTGTCTTTTTCTGTTTTCTGGACGATATTACATTTACTTGGCGAGTGATTTTTCTGATTTTTCCGGTGTTCTGTCTCATACTGTTCAATATAGGGGTAGGACTGGTTCTTTCAGCTTTGTTTGTTTTTTTCCGGGATATCCAGTATCTGTGGAGCATATTTACACAGCTTCTCATGTATATGTCCGCTATTTTCTATACCATTGACAGTTTTCCCATATGGGCACAGCATGTTTTTCTGTTGAATCCAGTGTATCTCTTTATCAGCTATTTTCGTCTGATTGTGATTGAGGCAACTATTCCGCCGGTATGGTTTCATTTGCTGATGATGGCAGATGTGGCGATTGTGTTTGGAATTGGCTGCTGGATGTACAAAAAGTACAATACCCGATTCCTGTATTATGTGTGATGGAGGACAGGCATGAACATTCTGGAAGTACATGACGTATCCATTCGCTATATGACAGGAGATTTCAAGGATATCGGACTCAAAGAATATGTGCTGCGGCGGCTCAAGCATCAATATCATATAAAGGAGTTCTGGGCTGATCGCCATGTCAGTTTTACGCTCGAGAAGGGGGATATGCTGGGAATTGTCGGAACCAATGGGGCAGGAAAATCGACGTTGCTCAAGGCGATTTCCGGTATTATGGAACCTTCCGAAGGCTGGGTGAAACGGCAGGGAACGATTGCGGCTTTATTGGAACTGGGAAGCGGTTTCGATGGCGATCTGACTGTGCGGGAAAACACGTATCTCCGGGGAGCCATGTTGGGCTATACCCGCAAGTTCATGAACGAAACCTATGAACAGATCATTGATTTTGCAGAGCTGAAAGAATTTCAGGATCGGCCTTTCAAACAGTTGTCTTCAGGGATGAAGAGCCGTCTTGCTTTTTCCATAGCCAGTCTGGTGAGACCGGATATCCTGATCCTGGATGAAGTATTGTCGGTCGGCGACGGTGCTTTTCGTAAAAAGAGTGAAGCCAAGATGCGGGAGATCATTCACAGCGGGGCTACGACAATTCTGGTATCTCACTCGCTTCAGCAGGTGAGGGAGATGTGCAATAAGATTCTCTGGTTGCATAAGGGGAAGCAAATCGAATTTGGTGATGATGTTTCTGCAATTTGTGACCGGTATCAGGCTTTTCTGGATGGAAAATATAAGATATAAGAGAATAGACAAGGTCTAGGAGTTCCTTTTTGTAAAAAATCCATCAATAAATGGGTAAACATAGCCTTATTTCCTGTTTTGCTTTTGGTAAAGCAGAGAATAAGGTTATTTTATTGCAAATAGAAATCAAGTTTCTCTATTTCTTTATCGGAGAGAAGTATTGACAGCTGGCGGCGGATAGTGTAGGATATCTTCATACAAATAATTCTTTACTCAAATAAAGAAATGAAGAGAAACGGGGGATTCGCTATGAAATGGAAAAAAGTGCTGCTCGCAGGCGTCGTGCTGATGGGCGCGGCGGGGCTCATTGCCGGATGCGGCGGCGGGGACAAGGCGCCGGCGGAGAAAGCCGCCGGGGAGAAGATCGTCATCGGCCTTGACGATAATTTCCCGCCTTTCGGATTCAAGGACAAGGAAGGGAACCTCGTAGGCTTCGACATCGATATGGCGAAGGAAGCGGCGAAGCGCATGGGCAGCGACATCGAGTTCAAGCAGATCGACTGGTCCAGCAAGGAGACGGAGCTCCGCAGCCACAAGATCGACGCCATCTGGAGCGGCCTCACCATCCTGCCGGAGCGCCAGAAGAACATGCTCTTCTCCCGGCCATATGAAAATTCCGTGCAGATCATCCTCGTGAAGGAAGACTCGCCCATCCAGTCCAAGGCGGACCTCGCCGGCAAGATCGTGGCGACGCAGGAGGGCTCCACCGGCCTCGACGCCATCAACAGCGAGCCGGACGTGAAGGCGTCCTTCGCGGAGCTCAAGCTTTACCCGGACAATGTGTCGGGCTTCATGGACCTCAAAATCGGCCGCATCGACGCGATGATCGTCTCGCAGGTGGTGGCGCTCTATTACAATAAGCAGAACGACGCGGGCTTCCGCGTGGTAGACGCGGGCTACAACCGCCAGCCGGTGGGCGTAGGCATCGCCCAGGACAATGAAGCCTTCAAGAAGCGCCTCGACAAGACGCTCGAAGAGATGAAAGCGGACGGCACGTCCACGAAGATTTCCATGAAGTGGTTCGGTCAGGACATCACCATCTGACCGGGAGATAGAAAGGGAGACAGAGAATGAACTGGAAGAAAGCAATCGCAGCAGGGATCCTGGCAGCGGCCGCGGCGGGCCTCATCGCCGGATGCGGCGGCTCTGACAAAAAAGAAGCGGCCGCGGCGAAGCCGGAAAAGATCGTCGCCGGCATCGACGACACCTTCGCCCCGATGGGCTTCCGCAACGAGAGCGGCGAGATCGTGGGCTTCGACATCGACATGGGCAAGGCCGTGTCGAAAGAGATCGGCATCCCGATCGAATTCAAGCCCATCGACTGGGCGAGCAAGGAATCGGAGATCGCCGCCGGCCGCATCGACGCCATCTGGAACGGCCTCACCGTGACGGAAGAACGCAAGAAGGTGCTGGACTACACCGACCCCTACCTGAATAACAAGCAGGTCTTCGTGGTGATGGCGGATTCCGACATCACTGACGCAAAGCAGCTCGCCGGCCGCAGCGTGTGCGCGCAGGAGGGCTCTACCAGCCAGAGCGCCATGGACAAGCAGCCGGAAGTGCGCGACTCCTTCTCCGTGTGGAAGCTCTATCCGGACTTCACCTCCTGCTTCATGGACCTCGAATCCGGCCGGGCGGACGCGGTGCTGGGAGACAGCGTCCTCATCAATTACTACATGCAGAAGAAGCCGGGCCAGTTCCGCGTGCTGCCGGGCGTCGTGGCGAATGAAGTCTACGCGGTGGGCGTGAAGAAGGGCAATGCCGAGCTGGTGAAGCTCCTGAACGAAGGATTCAAGAAAGTCGAAGCAAGCGGCGAAGCCACGAAGATTTCCGAGAAATGGTTCGGCACCGACCTTTCCGTCAAGCAGTAAACACGGGCTTGCGGGAAATCCGCCGGCAGTGTAATATGGTACTGTAATATGGCAAAGCAGGAAAGACAGGCGGCGGTCTGTCTCTTCTGCGTTTCATGGAAAGAGGGGTTGTATGCTGGACTATATCCTCAGTATCCTGCCGAACATGGTGGAAGGGCTCGGCGTGTCGGCGCAGATCTTCGTGATCGTCTACGTGCTGTCGCTCCCGTGCGGGATGCTTCTGTCGCTCGTCCGCCTGTCGAAACTCGGCCTGTTCCGCCGCGTCGCGGAATTCTACATCTACATCATGCGCGGCACGCCGCTCATGCTCCAGATCCTGTTCATCTACTACGGCCTGCCCATGATCCCGGGCATCGAGCTCCAGATCGACGATTTCTCCGCGGCCATCATCGCCTTCGTGGCGAACTACGCGGCGTATTTCGCGGAGATCTTCCGCGGCGGCATCCAGTCCATCAGCCGCGGCCAGTATGAAGGGGCGAAGGTTCTGGGCTTCACCTACCGGCAGACCATGTGGCACATCGTCCTGCCGCAGGTCATCAAGCGCGTCATCCCGCCTCTCGGCAATGAGACCATCACCCTCCTGAAGGACACCTCCCTCGTATATGTCCTCGCCATGAACGACCTCATGCGCGTCACCCGCTCCATCGTGCAGCGCGACTTCGACACCACCGCCTTCATCGTGGCGGCGGTCTTCTACCTGGTCTGCACCTTCGTGCTGACCCGTGCCCTCGGCTGGCTGGAAAAACGCTACGCCGTCTATGAAGAATGAGGTGAATGCCATGGCTTTTATCGAAATGAAAGAGATCCGGAAATCCTTCGGCAGTCAGGAGATCCTCCACGGCGTGAGCCTCTCGGTAGAAAAAGGGGAGGTCGTCTCCATCATCGGCCCCTCCGGCGCTGGCAAGTCGACCTTCCTGCGCTGCCTCAACAATCTGGAGACCATCCAGGGCGGCTCCATCTGCGTGGAAGGGGAGTACCTCGCGGAGGAGAAGAACGGCAAAGTGGTCTACGCGAAAGACCGCGACGCCCGGCGCATTCTCGGCAAGATGGGCATGGTCTTCCAGTCGTTCAATCTCTTCCCGCACATGACGGTCCTGGACAATCTCCTCGCCGCGCCGCTCTACGTGAAGAAGATGAAGCGGGAAGACGTGCTTCCCACAGCGGAGCGGCTCCTTCGGAAAGTCGGCCTGTGGGAGAAAAAGGACGTCTACCCGGGGAGCCTCTCCGGCGGGCAGAAGCAGCGCGTGGCCATCGCCCGGGCGCTCACGATGAATCCGGAGATCATGCTCTTCGACGAGCCGACCTCCGCGCTCGACCCCGAGCTCACCGGCGAAGTGCTGAAGACCATCCAGCAGCTCGCCGATGAGAAGATGACCATGATCATCGTCACCCACGAGATGGCCTTCGCCCGCTCCGTGTCCGACCGGGTCCTCTTCATGGTGGACGGGCACGTGGAAGAAGAAGGCACGAGCGAAGAGATCTTCGCCCATCCGAAGAGCGAGCGCACGAAAGCGTTCCTGCAGTCCATCCTGAGATGAGAGAAGCGGCCCTGCGGGGCCGTTTTTTGCGTGCCCGCCGTCCTTGAAATGGCGCGGGCCATGAAATACAATAAATGGGAAACCACGGGGGCTTTTCCCCATTTCATACAAAGGAGACCATCATGCATCAGGTACAGGCAATCGCAGACGGCATCTACTGGATCGGAGTCAATGACTTCGTGACGAACCGCTTTGAAAATATCATCCCCATCCCGGCAGGGGTGTCGTACAATTCCTATTTCATCGACGACGAGAAGACCGCCGTGGTGGACACGGTGGACGCGCTCGTCATGGACGGCTTCCTGGACAATGTGGAGCACCTGCTCCGCGGCCGTCCGCTCGATTACATCATCGTGAACCACATGGAGCCGGACCACAGCAGCTCCCTCCTGACGCTCGCCGAGCGCCACCCTGAAGCAAAGATCGCCGGCAGCGCGCAGGCGCTCCGCATGTTCGAGCAGTTCTTCCACCGGCCCATGAAGGACCGCTACGTCACGACCGGCGAGAAGATGACTCTCCCGCTGGGCCGCCGCACGCTCCGCTTCTTCGCCGCGCCCATGGTGCACTGGCCGGAAGTGACCTTCACCTACTCGGCAGAAGACCGCGTGCTCTTCAGCGCGGACGCCTTCGGCTGCTTCGGCGCGCTCCCGGGGACGGTCTTTGCGGACGAGCTGGACTATGAGAGGCGGTATATGGACGAGGCGCGGCGCTACTACACGTGCATCGTCTCGAAGTACGGCCCGCAGGTGCTCTCTGCGATGAAGAAAGTGGCCTCCGTGCCGGTCTCGTGCATCGCACCGCTCCACGGCCCGGTCTTCCGCACCGAAGAAGACATCCGCCGCATCACGGAAGCGACCGCCCGCTGGGCCCGGTGGGAGCCGGAAGTGCGGGGCGCGGCCATCTTCTATACCTCGGTCTACGGCAATACCGCCGCCGCCGCGCAGAGCTTCGCGTGGAAACTCCGGGAGCGGGGCGTCTCCTCCGTAGAAGTGATGGACCTCTGCAAGACCGACGCGGCGTACGCCATGGCCGAAGTGATGCGCTGCTCCCATCTTGTCTTCGCCTCCACCACGTACAACATGGGCCTTTATCCGCTCATGCGCCATTTCCTCACCATGATGGGCGAGCACCTCGTCGAGGGCCGCCGCATCGCCCTCATCGGCAATTCTTCCTGGGCGCCGAACATCGCGGGGAAGGTCATGAAAGAGCTGGTGGGCGCATGGAAGGACTGCCCGCTCATCGGCGAGCCGGTGCACATCCTCTCCGCGCCGGGGCCGAAGGAAGACGCGGCGCTCTCCGCGCTTGCTGACGCCGTGGCAGCGAACCTTCGGGCCTCCGAATGACCATGAAGTGCATCCGCTGGGCGGGGCTCGCCGCCGCGGCGGTCCTCACAGCGGCCCTGGCCGGGTGCGGCACGCCGAAGGTCTCCGTGGTGCACGCGCAGAAACAGATGGCCCCCTTCGTGTACGAAGCGCCGGCGCATCTGGAAGCGCTCCACACGCTCTCCGTGGTGCCGCTCGTGTCGGGGCCGATCATCTCTGACCTGCCGGACATCGGCACCGCCGTGCAGGCGGGCCAGCTCCTCCTCCAGATCGACCCCGCGCCCTACGAGGCGCAGCGGGACGAGATGGCCGCACGCATTGCCGCAGGCACAGCCCAGGCCGCCGCGCCCGCCCCCGCCGCGGACGACAGCATGGAAGCCTCCCTCCTCCGGCAGGGCATCATCACCCGCGCGGAATATGAGCGCCTTCGCGCCCGGAGAGGGAGAGCCCCCGCGCCGGCCGCCGCCCCGCAGACCGATGAGGCGTCCATGATCGCGCTCCAGACCGCGCAGAAAGCGGTGAACGACTGCACCATCCTCGCGCCCATCAGCGGCATCATTTCTCAGAACTACGTGGCGGATACGAAGACCGCTGCCGCGGGCCAGCCGGCGCTCGTCATCCGGCAGGATTCGCCGGTCCTCGCGAGCCTCCAGATCCCCTCCGAGATGGACCCCATCCTCGAGCAGGCGAAGGCGGGGAAGACGCTCACCGTCACCATTTCCGACGGCAGCCGCACCTGGTACGGCGAGCTCAAGCCCCAGCCGAATCCGAACGGAGACGCCTACACCGTGTACCGCGTGCAGGCGGACAATCCCGACGGGGCCATGGAGATCGGCAAAGAATACGACGTGCGCATCGACAGCGGCCGGCAGGTGGAGGGGTACGTCATTCCCGCCTCGGCCTTCATCAAAGACGACATGGTGGAGATCGTCAATGAAGATGATCTGATCGACGTGCGCACCGTCACCGTGGCGAGCACCCTGGGCGAAGACCGCCTCGTCATCGGGGGTCTCGCGGACGGCGACCGCGTGGTGGCCCGGCCCTCGGAAGACCTCCAGCTCGGCATGAAGGTGGAAGTCCGGTGAGGTGGCAGCGGGAAGACTACGGGGCGGGTCCCGTCGAGACTGCCCGGCGGCTCGTGGGAGCCGTCCTCGTCCATGACACGCCTGAAGGGCGCACTGCCGTCCGCATCACCGAGACCGAGGCGTACGGCGGCTTCTGGCAGGGCCTCCCCGACGACGGGGCCCACGCCTATAAAGGGCGCACCGCGCGGACGGAAGTCCTCTTCGGCGAGGGCGGCCATGCCTACGTGTACCTCATCTACGGCATGTACTGCTGTTTCAACATCAGCTGCGGCCCGGAAGGGGTGCCGGGGTGCGTCCTCCTCCGGGCGGGCGAGCCGGTGGAAGGGCGGGAGCTCATGGAGCGCCGCCGGGGCCGGGCGCGGGGAACCGCCCTCACCTGCGGCCCGGGCCGCCTCTGCCTCGCCATGGCCATCGACCGCTCCCTCTACGGCGCCGACCTCGTGACCGGGCCCCTGTGGGTGGAAACCGGCGCGCCCTGCGCCATCGAAGTCTCGAAGCGGAAGCACATCGACTACGCCGCCTGCGGCAAAGATTTCCCCTGGCGCTTTACCCTGAAAGGCAGCCTCTGGGTGAGCAAATAAATGAAAGGCCTCTCTGCGGAAAAGAAGCAGAGAGGCCTTTTCGCGTGCGGAAAAATGAGAGGCCGATAAGAAAACAGAAAATCATCCGTAAGGGGCGGGCAGGTCGGTTGCCAAAGGGGTGGATAGCGGAGTAAAATGAACATGTATCTAAAGTCCATGAGAAATGGACAGTTGAAAAGGAGGCTTTTTCATGAAATCTAAATTGCTTTTGACCGTCGCTGTGATGACAGCCATGACGGGGGGGGGTGTGATATCTTTGCGGAGGAAATAAATATTTCCGGTGATACCACATTGAAACATACGGAGCTTACTGCGGATAAGTATACTGGTACAGGAGCAGACTCTTCGCTTACAGTAACTGTAGATACAGAAGTAACTCCGGAAGGGGAAAAGTCCATTATACTTGCACAGGGGGGCTCACAGAAGGAATTTACTAATCTGGATTCTTTTACGATTCAGAATGCGGAAAATTTCGATAAATATACTACTGGGGGTGTTATTAATTCGACCAGTGGTTCTACGATTTCTTTTACAGATGTAAAACATATCAATCTTGGGACAGAAACGGAAGCTTTGAATAATTCCAATCCGGTCCTTCACGGTTTTTCAGGAGCGGTGTCCATCACTGGTGCAGAAGATTTAAATATCTATTCGGTAGGAAATGCTATTGTGGCACAGCAATCTGGGGATAATCAAGCAGGAAACGTAAATATCGAGGCACAGAATGTCCATATTGAGACGGATGCGGTGTCTGTAATGTCAACTGCTTATGGCAACTTAGCTGATGGGAAAGTTACTTCTCTCAATATAAATGCAGGTGATTCCATCTATATTAAAAGTGAAGTCGCTGGCAGTGGAGCTGCATCTGCATTGCAGATAGGGGATAAGTATAAAGATAACAGTTCTACTGGGACGGCGAATATGACAATTACCGCGGAAAATGATATCACACTTATTGGTAGAAATGAGAGCGGTGCAAATGCGTATGGAGTTTCTGTTTTACGTACGGCAAGTCCCGGTTCTTCGCATTTGGAAATTACGTCTCAAAATGGGAGTGTAAACATTTCTGGAGATCAGGTTGGTCTGTTTACTCAAGTGGGGGCGTCGAACAGTACTGCGGAAATTACAGGGAGCATTCAAGGCAAGGAAGTGAATATCCAGTCGGAAAAAGGGCATGCTCTTTATGTGGATCGGACAAAGGATTTTTCTGTAAAAGGCGATCTTATCCATATATCTGGTGGGACTAATGCGGTTCGTGTCATGGACGGAAGCAACGTTACCTTGGCTGGTATTGGTAAAGACAGTACCATTATATTGGACAGTACTGATACCGGTCATGCAATAAAAATAACAGATAATAATAGTAACTTGACTATTGGTGATGGCAAGGCAAATACGGATGTGTATGTGAATGGCTATGTGCAGGTCACGAACGGAGCGTCGGCGAGCTTTGCGGCGAATACCACCACCCACGTGGACAGCAAGTATCTGACGACTGAAGGCAAGAATTTTATTACAACGGATGAGGGAAGCGGAACGGTCACTCTGGATGGGAAACTGGACATCGGGAACGTTGCGACCGGGACTAAATTGAATTTTTCTGATAGTGAGGCTCTGAATACAGCGGCTGCCGGGGCAATCCTGACGGATAATGTGCTTCAGAAATTTACGACGGATACGAACGGTAATCTGGTCGCAGGCACGGTCACCAGTGAAGAGGCGGCACAGGTCCTCTCCGGTGCGCTCCTTACGAATGTGGCGCTCTATGCAACGGACAACAATGTGGCTGGCGTGAAGCCTCTCGTGGACGGAGACCATGCAGTGGAGGCGCTGAACAGCGCAGCGGGGCTCTCCGCCATGGCCGGCGTGGAGCACGGCACGTATACTGCGGCGGGCATTTTCAATGACGCCGTGGCAGGTCATCTCATGAACCGGCAGGACAAAGGCGTGTGGGCATATGGCTTCCACAATAAGGAAAATGTGAACGGCCTCTCCTTCGGCGCGGACTACGACGCGCAGTACAACGGCATCGTGGCCGGCGTGGATCTCTACGAGAACGGCGGCACGGTGGCCGGCCTCGCGCTCTCCTATGAGGACAGCAACGTGAGCGGATCGAACGGCTTCGCCTCCACGCAGAATGACGCGGACTACTACGGAGCCTCCCTCTACGCGCGCTTCGACCGCGGGAGCTATGCTCTCCTCGGGGACATTTCCTACATGAAGGGCGACCATGATGTGACGCAGTGGAACAAGGGAGAGACCATCACCGCTTCTCCGGACAGCGACGCGGTGAGCGTGGGAGTGAAGGCCGTGAAGGACTTCGCCGCCGGTGAGAGCGGCACGCTCACTCCGTACATCGGCGTGCGGTATCTGCGCCTCTCCACGGACGGCTTCACCGCAAGCAACGGTCTCCATTATGAAGGGGATGATCAGGACCTCGTGCTCATCCCGGTAGGCGTGAACTACAGCGCGGCCATCACGGGCGGGAGCTGGACCTTCCGGCCCTATGCGGGTGTGGGCTACATCTGGAACGCAGGCGACCGGAGCACGGACCAGACGGTCACGCTCGGCACGGCGGCAGATTCCTTCAGCTACGACACGGTGGACAGCGGCAGCTTCCTCACCCGGGTGGGCTTCGCGATGGACCACGGAGCCATGAGCTACGGCGTGGGCTACAGCTGGCAGAAGGGCGACAGCGTGTCGAACAGCGCGTGGACCGTGAGCGCGTCGTATCATTTCTGATTTCCTGATATTTCCCTGTATTTCCTGAGAAAGGCTCTGCGCTTCGGCGCGGGGCCTTTTCGCGTGCGCCGCTGGTCTGGGGCGCGGATTTCCGATATAATAAAAAAGATTGACTGAAAAAGGAACGGAAGAAAGGAGAGGGCCATGAAGCTGCTGCGTCTCGTTTTGCAGGGATTCAAATCGTTCGCGGACCGGACGGAGATCTCCTTTGCGGACGGCCTCACGATGATCGTCGGGCCGAACGGCTGCGGGAAGAGCAACATCTCCGACGCGGTGCGGTGGGTGCTGGGCGAACAGAATGTGCGGAATCTCCGCGGGCAGAAGACGGAGGACATCATCTTCGCGGGCTCGGCGTCCCGCCGGGCAAAGAACGGCGCGGAAGTGACGATGGTGCTGGACAATACGGGCCGGGAGCTGCCGCTTGACACGGCGGAAGTGTCCGTCACGCGGCGGGTGCTCCGCAGCGGGGAGAGCGATTTTTACATCAACGGGCGGTCGTGCCGGTTGAAGGATATCCAGGACCTCTTCGCGGCGACGGGGCTCGGGAAGGGGTCGCTCGCCATCATCGGGCAGAACCGGGTGGATCAGGTGCTCTCCGCGCGGCCGGAGGAGCGGCGGCTCATCTTCGAGGAGGTGGCGGGCATCAGCCGGTACCGCCTGCGGAAGGAAGAGGGCCTCGGCAAGCTCCGGAAGACGGAAGATAATATGGACCGCGTGAAGGACCTCATGGCGGTGCTGGAGGAGCAGCTCGGCCCCATGGCGGAGGCGGCGGAGAAGGCGAAGACCTTCGCGGCGCTCATGGAGGAGCGGAAGGCGGCGGAGGCGACGGCGTCCCTCCTGAAGCTCTCGTCGGTGCGGCGCATGCTCGCCCGGTACGAGACGGAGCACCGCTCGCTTTCCGATGAGAAGCAGCAGTGGGAGAGCCGGCTCACCGCGCTCGACGCGGACCGCACGGCCATCGAGGACGAAGCGGCCCGCCGGGAGGAAGCGTACCGGAAGGCCATGGCAGACGCGGCGGAGCGGCAGCGGGACATGGACCGCATCGACGGGGATTACCGCGTGGCGGAGGCGGCCCGCGCGCACGGCGCCGAGGAAATGGAGCGGCTCCGCGCGCTCGCATCGTCTCACGGGACGGCGGCAGCCGAGGCGGAAGAAGCGCTCCATGCGGCGGAAGCGGAAACGAAAGCGGCGGAAGCAGCGCTCGGAGAGGCCCGGGAAGCGCTGAGAGCGGCGGAGGCGGAGAAGACCGCCGCGGCGGATGCGCTCTCGGCGGCGGAAGCGTCGCACCGGCGGCTCATTGACGAGATCCGGGAGAAGACTGCCCGGAAAGAGCGGCTGGCGGACGCGCTCCGGCGGAGCGAAGAGGACGCGGCGCGGTTCGCGGCGGAAGAAGCGGCTGCAAAAGAAGCGGAGAAAGCCGCGGCTGCGGCGCGGGGGGAAGCGGCGGTGGCGCTTGCGGCACTCGACCGGGACGCAGAGGCCCGCGCGGCGCAGATGAAAGCGCTTGAGGCACAGGGGAAAGAAGAAAGCGCCGCTCTCAAAGCGGGCGAGGACCGGAGTTTCGCCCTGCTCAACCGGTGGAACGAGGCGCGGTCGGAGGCCTCGCAGTACAAATCGCAGCAGGCGTACCTCCTCAAGGCGGAGAAAGAGTATGCGAATTTCTCCAATGCCTCCCGCACAGTGCTCTCGGCGGACATGCCCTGGCAGTCCCACATCCGCGGGGCGTTCGGCGAGCTCCTCCGCGTGCCGGGCGAGTACACCGACGCGGCGGAAGCGGTGCTGGGCGGCACGGTGTCGTACATCGTGACGGACACGGCGGAGGCGGCGGGCGAGATCATCCGGTGGATGAAGCGGCAGAATGCCGGGCGCACCACGTTTTATCCGCTCGATGCGATGAAGCCCCGCTTTTCCGATGCGGTGGAGCGGGAGGCCGCGCGGGAAGCGGGCGTGCGGGGCATCGCGGCGGACCTCTTCGGCTGCGCACCGGGCATCGAGGACCTGAAGAAGGCGCTCCTCGGGCGGGTGCTCATCGCAGAGGATCTGGACACGGCGCGGCGCATCGCAAAGAAATATAAATACCGCCTGCACCTCGTCACCATGGACGGGCAGATCCTGCGGCCGGGCGGCTCCATGACGGGCGGTTCCCTCCGGAAGAAAGCGAACACGTTCTTCGGGCGGAAGCAGGAGATCGCCGCGCTGGGCGAGAAAGCAGCCGCAGCCGAGGCGGAGTCAGCCAGGCTCGCGGCCGAGCGGAAGGCGCAGGAAACGAAGAACGAAGCGCTCTCGGAGGCGCTCTCCGCCTCGCGCGAAGCCTGGCAGGCGCTCCACGTGGAGGACGCCGGGGCCCGCGGCCGCCGGGAAGGGCTCGTGCAGTCCCTCCATGCGGCGGAAGCGGCAGAGGAGAAAGCCCGGAAGGACGGCGAAGCCGCCGCGGCGGCGCTGGCGGCGAATGAAAAGGCGCAGGAAGCGCTCCGCGCTGAGGAGGCTGCCGCCGGAGAAATCCCGCCCATGCCGGAGGAGGGCCGTCTCCGCGCGCTGAAAGAAGCGGCGGACCGCGCGGCGCAGGCCGAGGCAGACCGCCGGGTGGCTCTCGTCCGGGCGGAAGAGGCGGCCCGCCGCGCCGGCGAGATCTGCCGGGAGCGGGAAGCGGCGCTCGCCGCCGAGAAGGCCGGGAAGGCCGCGGCCGAAGCGGACCTGGCGAAGCGGCAGGCCGAGGACGAAGCACGCGCCGCAGAGATGGCGGAGCTCTCCGCGCAGTATGAAGACGCGAAGGCGCGGCAGAAGGAAGCCGCCGCGGCGCGGGACGCGCTCCGGGAAGACATGGACCGCACGGCCGAGCGGCGGAGCGAGAGCGACCGGGCGCGCCGGGAGGCGCAGGACGCGGCGGTGTCGCTCGAGAAGAAGCTCGCCGAGCGGGCGCTCCGCATCGAAGAGCAGCAGCGCCTCGAGAAGGAAGAGGCGGCGCGCCTCCAGCTCGCGGGGCTGACGGAAGCCTCGGCGGAAGCGCTCCGCCTGCCCGGCAACATGCAGGACATCCAGAAACAGCTCTCCGGCCTCCGGAGCCGGATCGAGGCGCTCGGCCCGGTGAATCCCAACGCGGCGGCAGAGTACGCGCTGGAACAGGAGCGGTACCGGTCCTACGAGACGCAGGTGGAAGATCTGGAGAAAGCCCGCGCCGGCCTCGAGAAAGTCATCGAAGGCATCGATGAGGCCATGGCCTCCCATTTCACGGACGCCTTCGGGAAGATCAATGAAGAATTCGGACGCATCATGCAGCTCATGTTCCGCGGCGGGTCGGGGCGGCTCGCGCTGACGGACGAGGCGCACCCCCTGGAGAGCGGGGTGGAGCTCTATCTGGAGCTCCCCGGCAAGAAGCGCCAGCCGCTCACGCTCATGTCCGGCGGCGAGCGGGCGCTCACGGTCATCGCGCTCCTCATTTCCTTCCTGGCCTACCGGCCCGCGCCCTTCTGTTTCGTGGACGAGATCGACGCGGCGCTGGACGATGCGAACGTGGAGCGGTTCAGCCGCATGATGGAGGCGTACCGGGAGAGGGCCCAGTTCATCGTCATCACCCACCGGAAGAAGACGATGGAGTATGCAGATACGCTCTTGGGCGTTACAATGGGAGAAAAGGGCGTGTCCGCGCTGGTCACGGTGCGCATGGAAGACTACATCAAGGAGGATTAAGATGGGATTTTTCGACAAGATCAAAAAGGGGCTGGAACGGACCAAGAAGAGCCTCATCAAAAATATCGAGACGGTGGTCATCGGCTACGCGAAGATCGACGAGGATTTCCTGGACGATCTGGAAGCGGTGCTCCTCACGGGCGACCTGGGCGTGCGCACCACGGACTACCTCATGCGGCAGATCCGCCGGGGCGTGACGGAAGGGCGCATCACCAGCACGAAGGAAGTCATGCCGTACATGCAGCAGCTCGTGGCGGACATGCTCCGCGAAGCGCCCCATGAAGAGGAAGCGCCCCATCATCCGGAGGTGTGGCTCATCGTGGGCGTGAACGGCGTAGGCAAGACCACCACCATCGGGAAGCTTTCGAGCCAGATGCACAAAGAAGGGAAGAAAGTGCTCCTCGCGGCGGCGGACACGTTCCGCGCGGCGGCATCCGAGCAGCTCACCATCTGGGCGGAGCGCACCGGCGCGGACATCGTGAAGCATGCCGAGGGGGCGGACCCGGCGGCGGTGGCGTTCGACGCGGTGTCGGCCGCGAAGGCCCGCGGAGCGGACGTGGTGCTCATCGACACGGCAGGCCGCCTCCAGACGAAAGTGAACCTCATGGAGGAGCTGAAAAAGATCAGCCGCGTGGTGAAGAAGGTCATCCCCGACGCGCCGCACCAGACGCTGCTCGTGCTGGACGCCACCACCGGGCAGAATGCGGTGAGCCAGGCGAAGTCCTTCAGCGAGATCGTGCCGCTCACCGGCGTGGTGCTCACGAAGCTGGACGGCACGGCCAAGGGCGGCGTGGTGCTCTCCATCACGGAGGAGCTGCACGTGCCGGTGAAATACATCGGCCTCGGCGAGCGGGAGGACGACCTCCAGAAGTTCGACCCCGATGATTTCGCCCGGGCCCTCTTTGAAACGGAGGACCATGTGCTGGAAGAGAGCACGAAAGTCTGAAGCCCAATAAAAAAGCGCACCGGCGGGACGGTCCCGTGCGGTGCGTTTTTGCGTGGGGAATCAGGCGGCGCGGCCGGCCCGGCGGTGGATGAGCGCGAGCAGCGCGATTTCCAGCAGGCCGATGGCGAGGAGCCCGTCCTGCGTGCCTGCCGCCTCGATGACGGAGGAGACGAAGAGGCTCCCGAAGGGGGCGCTCCCGAGGAAGACGAAGGAGTAGAGGCTCATGATGCGCCCCAGATACTGTGAGGGGCTGGCCATCTGGATGGCCGTATTGCAGTGGATGAGGAAGAGGATGACGAAGAAGCCCAGCACAGCGAAGAGGAGAAGTGCCGGGACGTAGAGGCTCATGCGGCTCACGAGGGCAAGGCACAGGCCGCACGTGACGGCGGCGAAGAAGAGGAAGCGCTGGCTCCGCCCCTTCCGGCCCGTGGCGGAGAGGAGGCCGCCGGCGAGCGACCCCGCGCCGATGGCGAAGAGGATGGAGCCGAAGCCCTGGATGCCCTCGTGGAGCACCCGGTCGGCGAAAAGCGGCCCGTAGGTGCCGAAGTTCATCACGAGGCCGGACACGACCGCCATGGAGAGGAGGTTCGTCCGGATGACCGGGCTCTCCTTCGCGAAGGCGAGGCCCTCGCGGATGCCGGCGAGCGCGCCGGTCTTCTCCCGCACGGGCGGCGGCTCGTCCACCTTCATCGCAAGGTAGGTGAGGAAGATGGGCACGAGGGAGAGCGCGTTCAGCGCAAACATGGAGCCGTAGTCGATGTACGTGAGGAGCCACGCCGCAAGGAGCGGGCCGAACATGCGGGTGATGTTGAAATTCGCCGAATTGAGCGCCATGGCGCTCTGGAGCTGGGGCTTGCCCACGAGACTCGGCATGAAGGCGAGGCGTGCCGGCATGTCCACCGCGTCGATGGAGCCCAGAAGAAAGGCGAAGAGAAGGATCCACCCGTAGGCGGCGTGCCCCGTCCAGAGGAGCACCGCCAGCGCCGCGGCCTGCACGATGTAGCAGAGCTGCGTCCCCGCGAGGATGCGCCGCTTGCTGTGGCGGTCGATCCAGAAGCCGATGAAGAGGGAAAAGAGCAGCGCCGGGGTGAACTGCATGGCGGACACGAGGCCCAGAAGGAGCGCCGACCCGGTGAGCTCGTACACGAGCCACTGCTGGGTGGTGAGCTGGAGCCAGAAGCCGATGAGCGCGACCCACTGCATGAGCCAGAAATTGCGGTAGTTCCGGACGGAGAGCGCAGGGAAAAGCTCCGTGATTTTCATGGCACACCTCCCGGATTTTCGGTATAATCTGTACACAGGACCGCGGCAAAGTACCGCGATCTATCCATAAATCTCATGACCTTCTGCGCTTCCATCATAGCACAGCGGCAGAAGGAACACAATTTGCCGGCAGCGGCCGGCGGGGAGGACAGATGGCGGCGAAAAAGAAATCGTGGTACGCCGTGAAGGCGGGGCGGCATCCGGGGCTGTACCGGTCATGGCCGGACTGCCAGCGGGAGGTGACAGGATACCCCGGCGCGGCGTTCAAGGGATTCTACACGAAGGAAGAGGCGGAGGCGTACCTTGCGGGCGAAGCGGCGGAGGACGCGGCGCCGGTAGAGGACGGCCGCGCGCTCACCGCCTATGTGGACGGGTCCTACGCGCCCTTCCTGCCGGACCGGTACGCCTACGGCGCTGTCTTCCTGCACGAGGGGAAGACGGAGACCGAAGGCCGGCGCTTCATCGATCCGGAGAACGCCGCCATGCGGAACGTGGCGGGCGAGGTGGCCGGCGCGCGGCGCGCCATGGAGGTGTGCCTCGCGCGGGGTATCCCGGTGCTCGAGCTCTACTACGACTACGCGGGCCTCGAGAAATGGTGCACCGGCGAGTGGCAGGCGAACCGCCCCGGGACGAAGGCGCTCCGGGCGTACTATGAGAGCATCCGGGACCGGCTCACCGTGCATTTCCACAAGGTGAAGAGCCACACCGGCGTCCGGTACAACGAGCTGGCGGACCGGCTCGCAAAGGAAGCGCTCTTCGGGAAATAAAAAAGACACAAAAAAAGACCGTATGGGGATATCCCTGTACGGTCTTTTCCGTGCGCCGCCTCAGTTCCAGGCGGGCTCGATGGTGCCTTTGTATTTCTCAGCGATGAATTTTTCGACCGAGTCGGACTGGTAGGCTTTCACGAATTTCGCATAAGCCGGATCGTCCTTGTCCTTCTCGCGGGCGGCGATGATCATCACGGCGAGAGGATTGTCCTTCGCTTCGAGGAAGATGCCCTGATCCTTCGGGGAGAGGCCCGCGCTCATGACGTAGTTCATGGTGATGACCGAGGCGTCCACGTCGTCCAGGCTGCGCGGGAGCTGCGCCGCTTCGAGTTCGCGGAATTCGAGGTGCTTCGGATTCTCCGTGATGTCCGCGGGGGTCGCCGTATTGCCGGCGCCATCTTTCAGTTTGATGAGGCCTGCTTCCTGCAGGAGCTGGAGGCCGCGCCCTTCATTGGTGGGGTCGTTCGGGATGGAGATGACGCCGCCGTCAGGGATGTCCTTCACATCCTTCACGGTGTTGCTGTAGATGCCCATGCGCATGAGGATGGCGTCGCCGATGGCGGCGAGGTGCGCGCCTTTCTGCTTGTTGAAATTGTCGAGGAAGGGCTTGTGCTGGTAGACGGCCAGATCGAGCTCGCCGTCTTCGAGAGCCTGATCGGGGGTGATGTAGTCGGAGAATTCTTTCACGTGGACGGTGAGGCCCTGTTTCTCCGCTTCCTTCGCGGCGGCTTCCACGACTTCCGCGTGGGGGCCGGCGGTGGCGCCGACGGTGATCTCCGTCTTCTCTTTGGCGGCCGGCTTGGCGCCGCCATCTCCGCCGCATCCGGCGAGGAGCGCGGCGGCCGTAAGAGCTGCAAGACCTGCGATGATGTACTTTTTCATGATAAGACGTCCTTTCTGCTGTATGAATCAGAGCCCGTGTGGCGCAGGCTTCACAGCCCAAGTAGGGGAAAATATCAGCGCTTGTCCGCTTTGCGGGCGAGGCGGCTGCCGATGAACTGGATGGCCTGTACAATGACGACCAGCACCACGATGGTGGCGATCATCACGTCAGCCTGGAAGCGCTGGTAGCCGTAGCGGATGGCCAGATCGCCGAGGCCGCCGCCGCCGATGGTGCCGGCCATGGCGCTGGAGCCGATGAGGGTGACGATGACGACGGTCATGGTCTCGATGATGGCGGGGAGCGCTTCCGGGATGAAGACTTTCCAGATGATCTGGAGCGGGGTCGCGCCCATGGACTCAGCCGCTTCGATGAGGCCCGAGGGGATCTCGCGGATGGAGGTCTCCACCATGCGCGCCGTGTAGGGGATGGCGGCGATGGTGAGCGGGACGATGGCGGCGGTGGTGCCGATGGAGGTGCCCGCGATGAGGCGGGTGAGCGGGATGATGGCCACCATCAGGATGATGAAGGGGATGGAGCGCACCACGTTCACTACGAAGGAGAGTGGCTTGTTGAAGGCCGGGCAGGCGAGGATGCCGCCCTTCTCGGTGACGACGAGGAGAATCCCGAGCGGAATGCCGACGAGCGCGGCGATGAGGGCGGAGACGCCCAGCATGTACAGGGTCTCGCCGAGACTTTTCAGAAGAAGATTAGTTATGACCGGGGACATAGCCGATGACCTCGCTTTCGATGGGAAGATTGTCCAGATGGGAGAGCCCGGCGCGGATGTCTTCCTCCGCCCCGGCGATGGTGACGATGAGCTTGCCGAAAGGCACGCCGTGGATGTAGTCGATATTGCCGTAGAGGATGCTCACGTCCAGATTGTATTTCCGGATGAGGTTCGCCACGATGGGCTCGTCCGCCACGTCGCCGCGGAAGGAGAGGCGGATCGCCGTGAGGTCCTCCGGATGCTCTTTTTCTTTTGTGATATGCATGTGGGAAAGCCCTTCCGGCAGCTCGTTCGAGATGACGGAGCCGATGAATTTCCGGGACGTCTCGGTCTTCGGGTTCGTGAAGAGGTCCACCACGGAGCTCTCCTCGATGATCTTCCCTTTCTCGATGACCGCCACGCGGTCGGCGATCTCCTTGATGACTTCCATCTGATGGGTGATCATGATGATGGTGATGCCCAGCTTTTTATTGATGCGCTTGAGCAGCTGGAGGATGGACTTCACCGTCTCCGGGTCGAGGGCGGAGGTCGCTTCATCGGAGAGGAGCACTTCCGGATCGGATACGATGGCCCGGGCGATGCCCACGCGCTGCTTCTGCCCGCCGGAGAGCTGCGCCGGGTATTTATTGCGGTACTCCGTGAGGCCCACCAGCTCGAGGATCGAGGAGATCTTCTTTTCCTGCTCCGCCTTCGGCACCTTCGCCAGCTCGAGCGGGAAGGCCACGTTCTGCCAGACCGTGCGGCTCGAGAGCAGATTGAAATGCTGGAAGATCATGCCGATGTGCTTGCGCTCTTCCCGAAGCTCCTTCTGGGAAAGCTTCGTCATGTCCTTGCCGTTGATGAGGACTTCGCCCGACGTAGGCGGCTCCAGCATGTTGATGCAGCGGATGAGGGTGGACTTGCCGGCGCCGGACTGCCCGATGATCCCGAAGATCTCGCCGTCCTGTATGGTGAGATTGATATCTTCGAGCGCGGTGATATGGCCGTCATAGCTTTTGTTGATATGCTTCAGCTCGATCATCTTGAATGTTTGCTCCTTACTCAATAAAAAAACTTTCATCCCAAAGATGAAAGTGAAAAGCAGCGCATCATCTTTCGGGAAATCCCGCTGGAATTGGCACCGGTTCTCTTGCGAGGGGTTGCCGCAGCTTCCTTGGGCCAGTCCCTCCGCTGCTCGTGATGAAAGGATATGAAGTTGTGTTGAAGCTATCTTACAGTATGATTAAGAAAAAGTCAACAGGCAATTCCGCCGCCGCGCGCCGGCCATGAATTGCGGGAGTGTATACTGAATGTTATAATTGTAGTGAATTAAAGAATAAAAGAAAGAGGACGCTGTTTCCTGTGTGCGCCTGCGGGCGGAGGAGGTTTTTATGAGTGTGAATCAGCGACTGGTCAATCCCCTGACGGATCAGCTCTTCGATGCGATCCTTCAGCTCCACTCCCGGGAAGACTGCTACGAATTTTTTGAAGATCTCTGCACCATCAATGAGCTGCGGGACATGTCTCAGCGGCTGGAGGTGGCGCGCATGCTCCGCAACGGAGAGAAGTATGACAAGATCGAGGGCACCACGGGCGCGTCCACAGCGACAATCTCCCGGGTGAAGCGCTGCCTCAAGTTCGGCGCGGACGGCTACGCGAAGGTACTGGACCGGATCGACCCGTCGGGCGCAGAGAAAGAGGGCGGCGGAGATGAATGAGCTCTCGATGAGCCATTCCGGCTTCAAGGCTTATGACATCCGCGGCGTCATGCCGGCGGAGATCAATGAGGAGCTGGCGTACCGCGTGGGCCGGGCCTATGCGGCGCTGTACCATCCGAAGACGGCCGCGGTGGGTCGGGACATCCGCCTCTCTTCTCCGGCGCTCGCTGCGGCGGCCATCCGGGGTCTCGCGGACGGCGGCGCGGACGTGGTGGACATCGGACTCTGCGGCACGGAGATGATGTATTTCTCCGTCTTCCACTACGGGCTCTCCGGCGGCATCATGATCACCGCGAGCCACAATCCGCAGGACAACAACGGCATGAAGCTCGTCCGGGAGGAGGGCATCCCCGTGAGCGCCGACACCGGGCTCAAAGATATTGAGCGCCTCGCCTTCGCCGGTGATTTCCCGGAAGCGGAGCGGAAGGGGACCGTCACGGAAAAGGATGTGACGGAGGACTACCTCGCTCACATCCTCTCCTATGTGGACGTGTCCCGCATGAAGCCGCTCCATCTCGTGGCGGATGCGGGGAACGGCTGCGCGGGGCCGATCTTCCGGCGGCTCGCGGAGAAGCTTCCCTTCCGCGTGACGGAGATGTACATGGAGCCGGACGGCACGTTCCCGCACGGCGTGCCGAATCCCATGCTGGAAGAGAACCGCGCGCCCCTCATCGCGAAGGTGAAAGAGACCGGCGCGGACATGGGCATCGCCTGGGACGGCGACTTTGACCGGTGCTTCTTCGTGGACAACGAAGGGAAATTCGTGGAGGGCTACTACATGGTGGGGCTCCTGGCGGGCTATTTCCTGCGGCTCCATCCGGGCGAGACCATCGTCCACGACCCGCGGTGCTTCTGGAATACGGAAGATGTGGCGGCGCGGCTCGGCGGCCGGTGCGTCGAGTCGAAGGGCGGCCATGCCTTCATGAAGGAGACGCTCCGCCGGGTGCACGGCATCTACGGCGCGGAGATGAGCGCCCATCATTTCTTCCGGGATTTCTCCTACTGCGACAGCGGCATGATCCCCTGGCTCATCGTGGCGGAGATCGTGAGTGAGACGGGGCTGAGCCTCGCCGAACTGGTGCGGCAGATGGAGGACGCCTTCCCGTGCAGCGGAGAGATCAACCTGCCGGCCCGCGACGTGGCGGGCGTGCTCCGCGCGGTGGAGGAAAAATACGGCGGCGCGGCCAGAGCCGTGTCTCATCTGGACGGGGTGAGCCTCGACTTCGGCAACTGGCGGTTCAACCTGCGCCCGTCCAATACGGAGCCGCTCATCCGCTTCAACATGGAGACCCGGGGCGACCGGGCGCTCCTTGCGGAGAAACAGGCGGAAGTGATCCGCTTCGTGGAATCCGTGAACGCATAAAAAAAGAGCCTGACTTCGGGTCAGGCTTTTTCCGCATCCGGGCGGGGAGGAGCCGCCGGCTCGGCGAGCGCGGCGAAAAACGGCGCGGCGGTCCCGGCCATGCGGGCGTAGCCTTCGCCGTTCGGGTGGACGCCGTCCGCGTAGAGCGCGTCGTCCTGCGGGAAGGCCGCCTGGAAATCGAGCACGGGGAACGCGAGCTCCGCCGCGAGCGCCCGGAGGAAATCGCCGTACCGGCGGAGCGTCCCGTTCGTCCCTTCGTACTGCCATTCCTGCTGCCAGCCCGCGGCGATGCTGGCGCGCGTCGTGAGGAGCGGCACGCCCAGCACGACCGGGATGCGCGCGGCGAGGGCGCGGATCTCCTTCTCCGCGGCGCGGCACAGCGCCTCATAGCGCACGCCGCAGAGGATGTCGTTCGTGCCGCCCATGAGGAAGAGGAGCTCTCCTTCGGCGGGGTAGTGCACGACGGTCCACGCATCGGCGAGGATGTCCGAAAAGAAGCGGCCGCACACGCCGTGATTGTAAAACGCGAGCTGCGGGAAGCGGCGCGAGAGGCGCGGGACCCAGCCGGCAGAAGGCGCGGCGCCGTAGCCCGCGGTGAGGCTGTCGCCCCAGCACTGGACGGCGCGGATCGGGGATGTGGGATGCATGGGACACCCTCCTTTCTGTTTTCTCTATCTTAGGAAACGGAGGCGGGGCCTGTCAACGGGCCGGGTGAAAAAGTGTATACTGAAAGATAAAGAAAAACATGATACAATAAATGCAACGTGCAATAAGGAAATACTTGTGATCCGCAGTTCAACATAGAGGAGGTATACGGATGAACAGACAGTTATCTTTGGAATTCGTACGCGTCACGGAACAGGCGGCGCTCCGCAGCGGCCGTCTCATGGGCAAGGGCGATAAGGAAGGCGCCGACCAGCTCGCCGTAGACGGCATGCACGCGCAGTTCGCGCTCACTCCGATCTCCGGCACCGTCGTCATCGGCGAAGGGGAGATGGATGAAGCGCCGATGCTCTACATCGGCGAACACGTCGGCGCGGGCGGCGAGGAAGTGGACATCGCCGTCGACCCGGTGGAAGGGACGAACCTCGTCGCCAAGGGGCAGGACGGCGCCATCGCGGTGCTGGCCATCGCGCCGAAGGGCTGCCTCCTCCATGCGCCGGACATGTACATGGAAAAGATCTGCGTCGGCCCCCGCGGCAAAGGACGCATCGACATCAATGCGCCGGTCACGGAAAACCTGCGCCGCCTGGCGGAGGGCATGGAGCGCGACATCTCCGACCTCACCGTGGTCATCCTCGACCGCGAGCGCCATGAGAAGATCATCCGCGAATGCCGGGAAGCGGGCGCGCGCATCCGCCTCATCACGGACGGCGACGTGGCTCCAGCGGTGGAATGCGGCATCGAAGGCAGCGGCATCCACATGGTCATCGGCTCCGGCGGCGCGCCGGAAGGCGTCCTCGCGGCGGTCGGCCTGAAATGCCTCGGCGGCGACATGCAGGCCCGCCTCCTCCCGCACAATCATGAAGAGATCACCCGTCTCCACGAGATGGGCATCGACGACCCGAGCCGCGTCCTCACGCTGGACGATCTGGTGAAGGGCGACGACTGCATCTTCTCCGCCACGGCCATCACGGACTGCAACCTGCTCCGCGGCCTGCGGTACTTCGGCGGCGGTTGCCGCACGAGCACCATGCTCCTCCGCTATAAGACGGGCACGGTGCGCTTCATCGAGACTATCCACCGCTTCGGAGAAGAAAAACCGGCGGTCAAGTTGTAAGAAACAGAATTAATCTGTTAAAATAGCGGATAAGGTGTACGCCTCGTCCGCTGTTTTTTTATTGGGAGGCCCCATGAAAGAAGTTTTTGACTGGATCTACTCCATCGTCGTCGCGCTTTTCCTCGCGATGCTCATCCATATTTTCCTCTTTGTGCCCACGAAAGTATCCGGCGAGTCCATGTACCCCACGCTGGACAACGGGCAGTACCTCATCGTGTCCAAGATCTCTCACGTGCTCCGGGAAATGCCGGACTACGGGGACATCGTCATCATCGACAGCCGCACCCGCCGGGAGCGCTCCTGGGTGGACGATCTGACGGAACCGATGAACAACTACATCGCCATCTTCGACCGGTCCCGGCAGGAACACAACGTGTGGGTGAAGCGCGTCATCGGCAAAGGCGGCGATTCGCTGGAATTCCATGACGGCGCGGTGTGGCGCAACGGCGAACGGCTGGACGAGCCGTACATCAACGAGCCGATGGAATTTTCCATGGACGGGGCGTACACGGTGCCCGAGGGCACGGTCTTTGTCATGGGCGATAATCGCAACCACAGCAGCGACAGCCGCTTCATCGGTCCGGTGCCGGTGGATCACGTGCTGGGGCGCGTCGTCTTCGAGCTGTGACGCAGGAGACAGGGACGGCAGGAATGCCGTCTTTTTTTGTGCGCCCGATGCGGGGCGGACGAAGAGAAAAAGTCTCTTTCGGGCGGGGCCGGGACCCGTCTGACGGACCGCCGGCTGCGCCGCCTGCGGCCGTCCCGTGCGGCGGCACTGGTGCAGAACGGGAAAGGCAAAAAGGGCAGAAAAAAGCGCGTGCCGCAGAGACACGCGCTTTTCTTTTTTATGGGCGGTCAGCCGAAGAGCACGAAGTTGCCGATGACGATCAGGATGCAGGACGTCGCCATGGGGATGGCGGTGCGCTTCACCAGGTCGAAGGAGCTGATGCCCGCCATGCCGCTGGCTACGATGATGACGCCGGTGATGGGCGAGATCGCGCGGGCGGAGCTGGCGATGAGGTGCATCGGCAGGATCATGAACGCCGCGTTCACGCCGGTCCGGGCAGCGATCTCCGGCACGAGGTTCGCAAAGGCGAAGAAAGGCGCGTTGCCGGAGCCCATGATGATGCTGCACGCGGCGATGATGCCGATCATGACGAGCGTCAGGCCCGCGGCGCCGAAGCCGGTGTGCTGCGCGCCGGTGATGAGCGCGTCGATGGAGCCGGTGGTGGTGAGGCCCTTCGCGAAGAATTCGCCGGCGATGATGATGGTCACCACGTTCGCCAGCTGTCGGCCCATGCCGTCAAAGAAAATCTGCAGTTCTTCGCAGACCATCTTCGGCTGATGGGTGCGGATGAGCTGTGCGATCATGCCGATGGCCGTGCCGATGAACATGGCCATGATGATGTTCATTTTCACGCCGGGGATGCAGAGCGGCGAGAAGATGAGGATGAGGGCCAACGGGATGACCGGCAGGATGGCGAAGAGTTTCGGCGGATGGGAATTGAGCGCGGCCTTTTCCGCGTCGTTCTCCGCGTGGACCGCCACGTCTTCCGAACGCATGGGCTTCACCACGTGGCCGTCCCGCTTGTCCATGATCTTCTGCGTGAAGTAGTGGACCACGGCGACCACCGGGATGACGATGCAGGCGATCGGGATCTGATAGGTGTGCCAGTAAATGACCGGATTCATGCCGCAGATCTCCGCGGCGAGGATGGTGCCCGTATCCGCAGGGCTCCAGTCGAGGCAGAGCGTCGTCGCGATGGCGGCGGTGGCCGCGATGCGGGAGACGCCGAGCGCCACGAGGATCGGGAACATGGTCACCATGAGGAGCATGGCGAGGCCGGAGGCGCTGTTGATCGCCAGACCGAGGAACATGCCGAGCACCCAGCAGGCGCTCATAACGATGTACGGCGATTTCAGCTTCAGGAGCGGCGAGATGGTGAGATTGACCAGCGCGTTGCTCGCGCCGATCTTGTCCATGTACCGGGCGAAGCCGCCGACGGCCATGATGTTGAGCCCAAGGGCCGCGACGCGGTTGGAAAAGAGCGTGCGGATGAGTTCGAAGAGGTCGAAGCCCATGAGCCCGGTGCCCTTGCCTTCCGGCAGGATGGTGCCGTAGCCCATGATGGCGGAGCCCGCCAGCATGATGCCCCCAGCCATGAAGAGCACCGTCTGCGCCTTGTACCGCTTGATGATGAGCCAGCCGGCCCAGATGGTGACGATGGCTGCAAAAATCAGATTCAAAACAATTCCCCCCTTACAATGAAAACACGGTTTCTGCGAACGGCCGCAGAAAAAGAGGCGGAGTCGGCGCTTCCGGTTCCCGGGGGCTCCTCAGGCGGGAAGGCAGGCCTCCTTCCCGGAGCGCGGAAACCGGAGACAGATGAGCGCGCGGCTCGGCCTCTGTATCCTGCTTTTACTTTACTATATTTATCGGACAAATCATAGGCCCGTCTCCGGTCCTCCGCGATTTTTTATTTCCATGGCGCCATGAAAAAGAGGCATGGCGGGGAGAAAAGTGCGCGCCCTGCGGGGAAAAACTGCGCCGCGCCGCCTGGCATGGGCAGAAAAATCTTTGCAACTATGTTAAAATACAGTGTATGAATTTCTTGGACAGGAGTGAAACAAATGGCACATTGTAATGAAGCATATCTGAATCTGCAGGGGTCCTACCTTTTTGCGGAAGTGAAGAAGAGAGCCGCCGCCTATCAGGAGGCGCATCCCGAGGCGAAGATCATCTCCCTCGGCATCGGCGACGTAACGCAGCCCCTCGCGCCGGCCGTCATCGAAGCGATGCACAAAGCCGTCGACGAAATGGGCCGGCAGGAGACGTTCCGCGGCTACGGCCCGGAGCAGGGCTACCTCTTCCTCCGCCAGGCCATCGTGGACCACGACTACAAGGCGCGCGGCATCGACATCGACCCGTCGGAAATCTTCGTGAGCGACGGCGCGAAATGCGACGTGGGCAATATTCAGGAGATCTTCGACATCAATGACATCGTGGCCGTCACCGACCCGGTGTACCCGGTCTATGTGGACAGCAACGTCATGGCCGGCCGCAGCGGCCGCTTCGTGAACGGCTCCTTCGAGCGCATCGAATACCTGCCGTGCTACGAGGAATGCGGCTTCCAGCCGAACCTGCCGGCGCATGACCCGGCCCTCATCTATCTCTGCTCGCCGAACAATCCCACCGGCGCGGCGATGGACCGGAAGGCGCTCACCATGTGGGTGCGCTACGCGAAGCAGACCGGCTCCGTCATCCTGTTCGACGCGGCGTACGAATGCTTCATCACCGATGAAAACATCCCGCACAGCATCTACGAGATCGAAGGCGCGAAGGAAGTGGCCATCGAATTCCGGTCCTACTCTAAGACGGCTGGCTTCACGGGCGTGCGCTGCGGCTTCTGTGTCGTGCCTCACGCGCTGATGCTGGAGACGGCCGCGGGCGACAAGGTGGAAGCGAACAAGCTCTGGGACCGCCGCCAGTGCACAAAATTCAACGGCGTCTCCTACATCGTCCAGCGCGGCGCCGAAGCGGTCTACAGCGAAGAAGGGCAGAAGCAGATCCGCGCGACCATCGGCATCTACCAGAAGAACGCGCAGATGATGCTCGAAGGCGCGAAGGAAGCGGGCCTCTCCGCGACGGGCGGCACGAACAGCCCCTACGTATGGCTCGCCGTGCCGGAAGGCATGACCAGCTGGGATTTCTTCGATTTCCTCCTGAAGGAAGCGCAGATCATCTGCACGCCGGGCTCCGGTTTCGGCCCCTGCGGCGAAGGCTATGTGCGCCTCACCGCGTTCAATACGCCGGAACTGACCGCCGAAGCGGTGGAGCGCATGAAGAAAGCGCTCGCCGCGCGGAAATGATCGAAGCGATAGAAACGAAGGAAGGGCGCAGTCCGCACGGGCTGTGCTCTCCTGCTGTCCGGCCGCGCTGTCCGCGGCCATAGGGGGAGAATCATGAGCACCAATTTACAGATCGGCATCGTGGGCCTGCCGAACGTGGGCAAGTCCACGCTCTTCAATGCCATCACCAAAGCCGGCGCAGAAGCGGCGAATTTCCCTTTCTGCACCATCGAACCGAACGTAGGCGTCGTGGAAGTGCCGGACCACCGCCTCTACGACCTGGCGGACATGTTCCATCCGAAGAAGACCACGCCCGCTTTCACCCGTTTCGTGGACATCGCGGGCCTCGTGGCCGGCGCGTCCCGCGGCGAGGGCCTCGGCAACCAGTTCCTGAGCCACATCCGCGAGACGGACGCCATCGCCCATGTGGTGCGCTGTTTCGAAAATGAAAACATCACCCACGTGGAAGGCTCCGTCGACCCGGTGCGCGATATGGACATCATCAATACGGAGCTGTGCCTCGCCGATCTGGAGAGCGTGGACAAGAAAAAGACGAAGACGGCCAAGCTCGCGCAGGCCGGTATCAAGGAAGCGAAGGCGCAGCTCCCCGTGCTGGAGCGCGTCTACGAAGCGCTGTCCGACGGGAAGCCCGTGCGCATGCTTGACCTCAGCGAAGACGATCTGGAGATCCTGAAAGAGCTGAACCTCCTCACGCTGAAGCCGGTCCTCTACGTGCTGAATACATCCGAAGACGACATTGCCGACCCGATGGCGAATCCGTACGTGCAGAAAGCCGCGGCGGAAGCGGAAAAGGAAAATGCGAAGTGGGTGCCTATCTCCGCGGAGATCGAGCAGGAAGTGTCCGAGCTCGACGCGGAAGAAGCGAAAGCGTTCCTCGCCGATCTGGGCGAGACCGAACCGGGGCTGAACCGCCTCATCCGCACGGCCTATTCGCTCCTGGGCCTCATCAATTTCTTTACCGTCGGCCCCGACGAATGCCGTTCCTGGACGGTGCACGCGCACACGAAAGCGCCGAAGGCCGCCGGCAAGATCCACTCCGACATCGAGCGCGGCTTCATCCGCGCGGAGATCGTGCCCTATGAAGACCTCATGGCCTGCGGCTCCTTCAATGCCGTCCGCGAGAAGGGGCTCCTCCGCATCGAAGGCAAGGACTACGAGATCCAGGACGGGGACGTGGCCTACTTCCGCTTCAACGTCTGATTTTCAAAAAGAGCAGAGCTTTCGGGCTCTGCTTTTTGCGTGCGCGGAAACGGGCGGGAGATGCTACAATAAAAGAAATTCTGCGAAGGGAGACCGCCATGATCCAGTATCCGTTCCTCCGAAAAGGCCGCTTCGTGAGCCGGCCGAACCGCTTCGTCATCCTCATGGAGATGGACGGAGCCGTCGTGAAAGCACACATGCCCAATCCGGGGCGCATGCGGGAGCTGCTCTTTCCGGGCGTTACCCTCTACGCTGCGCCTCACGCGAAGCCGGGGAGCCGCACCGCTTGGCGCATCGTCGGCGTGGAGCGCGAAGGAGAGCCTGTCCCGCTCGACACGGCCCGTGCGAACGACACCGCGGCCTGGCTCGTGGAGCATCAGAAGATTCCCGGCTGGGAAGACTACCGTGTGCTGCGGCGGGAAGTCCCCATGGGCGACAGCCGCTTCGATCTGCTCCTCGGCAATGAAAGCGTGCAGTTCCCGGTGGAAGTGAAGTCCTGCACCCTCTTCGGCCGGCGGGGCGCCATGTTTCCTGACGCCGTCACCGCCCGCGGCCGGAAGCACGTGCTCCATCTGGGAGAAATCGGAAAGGCGGGCGGCCGGGCGGGGCTCCTCATCCTCGTCCAGTGGGACCGCGCCCGGTGGTTCCTGCCGGACTATCACACCGACCCGGAATTCGCCGAAGCCTTCCGCACCGCCGCGCCGCACATCGACTGGAAAGCCGCGGCGCTCCGATGGACGCCGGATTTCACCGTCCCGCGGAGCGTGCGCCTCCTCCCGTCGCCGCTCTCCGTCCTCGACAGGGAAGTGGGGAACTGCGGGGACTACCTCCTCGTCCTCCGGCTCGACCATGAGGAAACCATCGCGGTCGGCCGGCTGGGCGCGGTGCGGTTCCCCGCGGGCTGGTACGTCTACACCGGCTCGGCCAGAAAGAATCTGGACCAGCGCATCGCCCGCCACCGCCGTCTGCGGAAAGGCATGCACTGGCACATCGACTACTTCCGGCAGAAAGCCTCGTGGGCAGGCTGCATCCCCATCCGCACCGCCGACGATCTGGAGCACGACCTCGCCCGCGCCGTCTCCGCGATCTCTGACTGGTCCATTCCCGGCTTCGGCTGCACCGACTGCCGCTGCCCCTCCCACCTCTTTGGCTTCCATGAAAATCCCCTCCACCTCCCCGCCTTCGTCCAGATCGAAGAAGACTTCGAAATCAACCGCCTTGAGCAGTTCATGGACATCAAATAAACCATCCGGCCTCTCTTTAAAGGGAAGCGGGATGGTTTGTTATATGAAGTATAAAAAGGAAAAGATTGAGTTGCGAATTGACCATCATAGGATGTTGTGATACAAATTAAGTGTATATTCTTTATATGCATAGGAAATAATTGTGTGATGGGGTGCAGGTATGGACAGTTCAATGGCATGTAATGTCGTCTTTATTTTATTGTTTTCCTTTGCGGCGTGGTGTTGTTATTATTTTTTCCGCCGCCCGCTTTTTGCTATACAGCAGCAAATTCGAGCACTGTCAGGCAGCCTGAAAAATTATACCAATGAGAATATCATCTACAGCTTTGAAACGTTGGATGCAAAATTGAAGCAGCATCCGCTTGCGGCAGTTCCGTGGGAGAAATATAAGAAAAATCTGGCCCGCCGCAAGGACGAGGACATAGTGCGAATTTATTCTACCGTAGAAGCGGAAGAGTATTTTAATACGCCTGCTTTCACGGGTTCCGTGTATCTTCAATTTTTTTCAGGAATGGCCGGGATTTTCACAGGATTGGGTATTCTGGGCACTTTCGTTGGACTGACGATTGGCCTGTATGGGATTGATACGTCGTCGACGGCCGCGCTGCAAGGAGGAATCAGCGGTTTGCTTGGCGGGATGAATACGGCGTTTCTGACGTCAATCGTGGGGATTGTGTTGGGCATCGGCTTCAACATATGGTATAGCCGGACGATGAAAGCTTTCGCAGCAGATGTGGAATCGGTATCCGCGCATTTTGAACGAATCTTCACAAGACGGACCGTAGAAGAAATTCTGATGGAGCAGTCTTCGGAAGCGCAGGCACAGACCGCCATCCTGAGCCAGCTCGGTACAGATATGGCCTCTGCTCTTTGCGAGCGCCTGCCTGATGTGTTGGAAGGGATTGCAGATAAACTGAATGAATCACTGAAAGGGGATATTCAGACGCTGTTTGATTCGCTCCTGGACGAATTGCATCAGCTAAACGGCGGGGCCATCAGCGCTGTGGCAGACAGTTTCAACAACGGGGCTGGAAGGGAAATTGCGGGATTCGCTAAGACGCTGGAGAAATTGTCTGACGGGATGGAAGAAATTCTGCAGAAGTCGCAGGAGACCAGCCAGGATGTGAATTCGCAAATTCAGGAATCTTTGCGGCAGATGCTGCAGGAGGTGCGGACCTCTATGTCGGACAGCTTAAGCCGGCAAAAAGATGGTATGGCAGAGACCTTTACGCAGAATCAACAAATGATGCAGGATATGCAGGATACTGTGATGCGTCTGTCAGCCAGTATAGAAGACATTCAGCATAAGTCTCAAGAGGCTAGTGAGGATGCCAATGCAAAAATGCAGGAGTCCCTGCAGAACATGTTACAGCAATGGCAGAATTCTATGTCGGACAGCCTGAGCCGGCAGAAAGATGGTTTGGACGCAAATATCGCACAGAATCAGCAGATGATGCAGGATATGCGTGAAACTATGAAGAGTCTGTCAGACAGCATGGGAGTGCTGGTTGGCAAGAGCCATTCCACCATGGAAGCGGCAGCCCGGGAGATGACGGAAAATGCCAAACGGCAGTCCGACGAGGCGCGGAAGTCGGCGCAGGTCATGAATGAATCTACGGAGCAGGCACTGGAAGCACTGGGACAGAAGATTGCTCAAATGCAGCAGGCGATGGCCGATCATGAAAACGCACTGCGGCAGATTTTGCTCAGCATGGAAAAAGCTATGACCTCCTCCACGACGCTTGTTCAGAATGCGGGTACGGCGGCGGATTCTTTCCGGCAGGCGGCCGGCCCGGTGCAGACGGCAGTGAATACGCTCAGTGGGCATATCACACAAATGGTGCAGGCTACAGAAAAATACGGCCGTCAGATCAACGACAGCACGGAGCTGATAGTGACTGCGGCGGATATGAATCAGAAAACCTTGCAGAATCTGCAGAACGTGATGACGCAGACAAAGAACGCTTGGGACGCTTACGAAAAGCATTTCGATAAGGTCAAGGAAGAATTGTCGAAGACTTTCGAAGTACTGGATGATGGGATGAAGCGGTATAACGATGCAACGGAGAGAGGCTTGAACAATAAACTGCAGCGGTTTGATGAGACCATGGGAACAGCCGTAGGCCGTCTTGCGTCGATTACTGAAGAATCCAATGAAAGCGTGGAAGCTCTTACACAGGCAATTGCCAATTTGAAAACGTCCATGACTTATGTCAGGAGATAACAGAGCAGGTGAAAGCGCAGTATGTTAAACAACAGGAGGTCGCCGGGCCGGATTCTAATGCATTCAATTTATCTATCAGCGATTTGATGGCGGGCATTCTGTCCATTTTTATTCTGGCTGTATGCTATTTTATGCTGAATTTGGGCGAGGTAAAGGATCAGTATACAGGAAATCTTGAGAAGCGTTCCCAGCTGTTAGAAGAAATTCAGGCGGAAATGGCGGAAAAGGGTATTCTTGTTAAGGTTGACAAAGAGCAGGGGGTGCTGCGCATTCCCGAGGGCGCGCTTTTTGAGCAAGGGCAGGCGCAGATCAAGGCGGGCGGCCAGCAGGTCATCCGCGATTTGGGAGCGGCGCTGGAGAGCGTCTTGCTGAAAGAAGAATATAAGACATCCATTGAAACCATTTTTATCGAGGGTCATACGGATAATGTACCCATTGAAAATGCGGAATTTCATTCCAACTGGGAATTGTCTACACAGCGGGCCATCAACACATGGAATCTGATGCGCGCGGATTTTTCTGCACTGGACAGCATCCGCAACGGGAATGGACAACCGATTTTTTCCTGCTCCGGTTATGCGGAGACGCGTCCCATTACGGACGACCCTTACGATGAAAATTCCGAAGAAGGGCGGCAGGCCAATCGCCGCATCGATTTGCGCTTTGCCATGATGCCGCCGGAAGATACGGCGGCGAAGACGGCTGCACAGGAACAACAATAAGAGGAACATATGGCGGCATTAAAGGATCTTTTGTACGACATCAAAAATATAGCAGGCGTCATGAGCGGCGAATCGTTTGAATATGCGGAGCCGAAGCGATTGATGATACAGGATAAACGGCTTAGTCGGGTTGAGGCGCGAATGGCAGAGAACATTCAGGATATTGACCTGGAAGCGCTTTATGCTAAGGCGCGGAAAATTATTGATAAACGGGGACAGGAGACCTTTTCTCTTCGTGAAGTTCGCAATCTGCCTTTTATTCTCAATAAATCTGACGCTGATGTCCTTTTTGCCAAATCCGTGGTGCAGCGTTATCTGAAATTAGACCGTGTCTTCGTGTTTCGACGTCTGTTGAATGTATATTTCAACGGTTATGACGGAACCAGTTCAAAAACGCAATATTTGAAGAAAGAACTGTCACAAACGCTTCGAGCACATCCGGAATTTCTGCGGCGCATTCCCTGCTTGCAGAAAGAGAAAAATCTGCTGTACAGGGATGAAACGATTATGGCTTCCGGCTTTTTCGGCGCTCACAGTATTTCCGGATATCTGAAAGACATTGAATTCCCTGAAAGCCTCTATGGAAGCCGCTTTGTTATAAAAGCGATTCTTCGCGCTTTTAACCGCCCCAGCGCCAATGCGGCGGTGCTTATGGAATTGTTGAGGAATGATGAAAAACTTCTGGATACGTTGCATCTTTTCCCTTTCATTGCAGAATCTTTGATTTTGGCTGTAGACCATAGTCAGAATCTGCAGTTTCGGGAAGCGCTGGTAAAGTGTCTGTTTCGGTATATGAAAGATCCGCGATATGAAAATCAAAATCAGTGGAAGCGGGTCAATCCTAAAGCTAGAAAGATTTTTCTTTCCTGGCTGCGAAGAAATGACTTTGAAATTTTCTTCGGCCTCATAGAAAAGACAGCCGGCAGTACCTATACGGGTGACCGCATGTGGCGGTATCGCCGTGCATTCTGGGAGGCTTATCTGGACGATATGTACTTTACCCGCGTCGTGCTGGGACCGTCGGCCCTTCGTCTGGCCCGTGTGGCGATGCACAAGGAAGCGTTGAATTATGCGGTTCTTACGGGCATTCAGGACAAAACGCAGAGTCTGCTTATGTTCAGCATCGGGAAATATACATTCATCGAGGTCAGTCATAATGGGCGGCTTCGGGTATTTGAATCTGGTAAAGCTCCCATTCCTTTCATGGAGGAGGATTCGCTTTTCGGAAGAAGGGAATATTCCTATCAGAAACTGGTACAGGACGACCGAGCGGTGTATACCATGGTGCATTCTGGTGCGGAGAATTATTCCTGGCAGACGAAAGTTAGCAGCTGGATTAGGACTCAGTGCGGAGTGTATCGAAATCGGAAACAGTGGAGCTTAAAATGATGAAGAAATTGTGGCATTGCACGGAGCGAGGATACGTATTCCCCCGAGAAAGTTTGGTGCAGTCCAAGAACAGCACAGTAAAAAACGAGCTGGATATGCTGTATGTGGAAGGGAAAGCGGAAAAAGAGGGAGACACATATACGATTTCTCACGATGAGGCCTCTCGGTTTGACGCGGAAGAACGGCAGCTTCTGACTCTTCCGCGTGTTTTTCCGTATCGTATGGAAATTCAGAAAAAAGGGATGCCGCAAGACCCGGATTTCCATTTTGTGCGTTACTTTTTGAAACCGAATGGGACGGCGTTTGTTAATCCGAAAGTTATCGGTTCCTATGTGGAAATTTCCGACGACGCTTTTTTCATGATGAATCATGACCAATACCAAATTTTACGGTTGGTGGAAGAAAGCAAGGAAGAGGAAAGTGCAAATGATCGGCAAAGCATTTTAGCGGAGAATTTGCGTCGTGTAGCAGCGGTCCAGAGGAATGCGGCTCGTGTGCAGGCACAACTGGATGCCTATCTGAAAACAACGGAGGTCACCGCCGCTTCCAAACTGAGTATTACCCTGACAAAAAATGAAGATGGGACGTACTGTGTCGAGCCAATTCTATTGGATGAGGACGGAGCCGAATTATCCGATAAAGTCAATCAAGATTTTCAGAAACGCTTTCAGTCCAGAAGCCGAGTGGATTCTCTGTACAGGAATCCGCATGGGTATTTCGTTTTTGACGATGCCCAGGTTGCCGGCCTGAAAGAAATCAAAGAGAATCGGAGACTGGAAAAGGAAGAAGCTAAAAATCTGCTCATCAATCCGCGGAGCGTTTTTGACAGCGATGTATTCCAGTTTGATTTGCGCTATTATTCAGATCGCGTAGAATCCTATGGGACGTTTATTAAAGAAAATTTGCCTTATCTTGCCTCCAACGCGGGGCAATGGATTCCGGAAGAGGGATCGGAATCTTATGGGCAATATAACGAGAACGAGCCTGATATTACCGGGGAGAACGCGCTGGAATTAGCGAATCTAATTACAGAAGCAGCGGAAAATGAGAAGGGAATCATCACCTATCGAGGTCAGACCTATCCACTGACGCCGCAGCTGGTGCGGAAAGTGAGCCGGGCTTGTGAGAACGGTATCTTAGGAACAAAACAGGTAAAGGATAAAGCACCAGAAACTAACGCGCTGGATGCGGATGAAGCGCAAGGACACTCGTCATTAATCATCAAGGACAATGTCAATGCGTTGGATTATACTAAAATTCAGCGGCAAAATGAATGGGCAGGTTCCCTGGAAACGGCGGATATATTCGGCGGTTTGCGTCCGGAAATTTCCCTTTTTGACCATCAAAAGGAAGGCATCCGCTGGATGTTTGAAAATTGGAAGCAAGGCTACAAAGGCGTGCTCTTGGCTGACGATATGGGTCTGGGCAAAACCATGCAGGCACTGGCTTTTGCGGCGGGGCTGAAAAAGGGATACGGTAAAGCAGGCATGAAATCGGTTTTAATTGTAGCGCCCGTATCGCTTCTTGAAAATTGGAAAGAAGAAATTGATAAATTTGTATTGCCGGGACTTTTTGAAGGTGTCGTTGATATTTACGGCAGCGGCGTAGCAAAGTACAAAAGTAAACAGAAGAAACAGGTTCTATTAAATTTTCAATCGATACAAAGAAATAAAATTGTACTGACGACATACGAAACACTGCGAACCTACGATCTCAGCTTTGGCAGGATTGATTGGTCAGTCATGATTATCGATGAAGCACAGAAAATCAAAAATCCGAATTCCCTTGTCGCGCGAGCCATCAAGGCGATGAAGTGCGATTTCGGCATCGCCCTTACCGGAACACCTGTGGAAAATACTTGGATCGATTTATGGAGCATCATGGATTTCGTGATCCCGGGGAAATTGGGATCGCTGAAAGAATTTGGGCAGAATTATCAAAATCGGCTTAAGGATATTCGGGGCAATGCCGCAGCGCTGGAAAAGCTCGGCGCAGAATTGGAGCAGGCGTTGAAACCGGTGTTTCTGCGAAGGCAAAAATCGGACCATCTGAAAGGTCTGCCGCAGAAGACGGTGAAGAAAATTGAGAAGGCGATGCCGCCGACACAACAGGCAGCCTATGAAGCCGTCATTCATGCGGCCCGCAGAGAGAAGGGCCAAGGAAAGCGAGGGGAGATTTTCCGTATCATAGCGGCGCTTCGCGATGCATCCCTTTGTCCCCATTTAGCTATTTATAAAGAAGAGGTTTTGCTCGCTATGGGTGCGAAGGCATTTTTTGCCTCGTCGGCTCGTTTGCAGGCGGTGTACGAAATTTTGAAAGAAGTACGGACTCGAAAAGAAAAAGCATTAATTTTTCTTGAGAGTCGGAAATTGCAGCGTGTATTGAAATATTTTTTGGAACAAGAATTTCTTATTACTATTCCCACACCTATCAACGGTACGGTGGACAGCGCAGTTCGGCAGGAAATTGTGAGAGATTTCAACAGAGAGGAAGGCTTCGCCGTGCTCCTTTTATCTCCAGAAGCAGGCGGCGTCGGGTTCAATATTACCGGAGCGAATCATGTCATTCATCTAAGCCGGTGCTGGAATCCGGCGAAGGAAGACCAGGCAACGGATCGGGTTTACCGCATCGGACAGACAAAAAATGTATGTGTCTATCTTCCCATCGCCATAGATCCGGCTTATGGAGAAGGCGGGTCTTTTGACGAAAAATTGGACGATCTGCTTACCTTTAAAAGACGATTGAGTGAAAGTGTTATTTTTCCCACGGGAGATTCTGAGGAAGACGGCATCGCCGTTTTCAACGAATTGATGAATAACAGCCAGGATAAAGCGGCTTGCACTGACACTGATGAAGCGGCTGTGTGGACGATGGAAGAACTCGACAAAGTGACTCCCGATGTGTTCAGGCAGGTGGTTATGCAGCTTTATGACCAGCTTCCCGCATGGAAAACAGAAAGGCTGAATTCCGTCAATTCCAACGGCATCGATTTCTTGGTGCGCGGCAAAGAACGCAATTGTGGAGGAGTGGCTGTGCGGTGCGTGCCGTCAGCAGACGAATCCTTGAAGAATACGGAGGCCGTTACTGAACTTGCGCAGGCGGCGCAGTGCCTTATGAAAGCGCTTCATGGGACTGTGCACGGCGTCATCGTTTCTAATGTCCCCAGCTTTACTTCGGAGATACGTGAAGCGGCAAAGGAGAGCGGCGTGCTTCTCATTGGACGAGAAGAATTGCAGGCCCTGCTGAAGCAGTATCCTATACAGAAATTCAGCTTACGTTAAAAGGAATCCCGATTTTTTGAGAAATCGGGATTCCTTTTCTATGGCAGCACGCTGCTGCCGCGTTTTCACATTGTTTGACAGACACAACAAAACCGTCGGGGATTTTTGTCCCGGCGGTTTTTGTATGGTCAGTTTTCAGAGGGCGGGTCGTCCGCTTCATTTTTGTATTTGAAGTGGAAGTAGAGGAGTGCACAGGCGGCGAGGAGGAAGGCGCCGAGGCTGGTGAGCTGGGCGCTCTTGAGGCCCCAGAGGAGGGTGCCGTAGTCGCCGCGGAGGTATTCGAGGAAGAAGCGCAGCAGGGAGTAGAGCATGATGTACACGCAGAAGACGGTGCCTTTCGCGTGGCGGAAGCAGGAGAGCCACAGGAGCAGGACGAAGATGAGGATGTCTCCCTGGCATTCCCACACTTCCGCAGGCCACAGGGGCTGCGCGCCGTAGGTGCGGAAGGCGAGCGTGGTGTGCGGGTAGAGCAGGCCGAAATCCGCGCCTGTGGGATGGCCGAAGGCGTCGCCGTTCATGAAGTTGGCGATGCGCCCCACGGCCTGCCCGAGGATGATGGCCGGGGCGACCGTGTCCGCGAAGGGGAGCACCGGGATATGGTGCCGCCGGAGGTAGATGTAGGCGGCCGCGAAGGCGAAGATGAGGCCGCCCTGGATGGACATGCCGCCCTGCCAGACGAAGAAGATCTCCGAGAGGTGGTCGTGGTAGTAGTCCCAGTCGAAGAAGAATACATCCCACAGCCGCCCGCCGAGAATGCCGGAGAAGGCGATGGTGAGGCCCAGGTCGAAGATGTGCTCTTCCCAGCCGCGGCCGTCTTTTTTCAGCAGGAAATAGGCGGTGATGCAGCCGGAGAGGATGCCGAGGGAAAAGAAGATCCCGTAGAAGCGGATGGGGAAGTCCCCGATGAAGGCGAGGTACTGATGCATGATGGTCCTTTCTCTGCCAGAGCGCAGCAGAATCGGAAACGGATGCGCAGGAGCGGCCGCAAGGCTTGACGGAGGCCCCTGCATCTTTTAATATTATACAGATTTTGCCAATAGGAAGAGACCTTACCTGGTTCAAAAAAATCCGCCGGCGGACGCCGCGCGGAGAAAGGACAGACGATGAGAACAATCTGGATCGGTGCGGCGGCGCTCGCGCTCTGCTGCCTCGCAGGCGCAGCCGGCGCGGAGGCGGCCGGCGAACAGGGCGATGCGCTCAAAATCAAAAATAAAGAATGGAAGGGCGAGACGCTTTTCCTGCGGGACGGCCGCGTGTACGGCGCGCCGGAGACGCTCACTCGGGGCGGCCGCTGGGAGATCAGCCGGAAAGACGGCGCGTATTTCGCGTCGGTCCCCGTGGGGGATGACGGCGCGCGGGCGTCCGTGCGTCTCCCTGTGGGCGCAGACGGGCTGGCGGACCTGACGTTCTTCGGCGATCAGGCCGGGCTGAAATTCAAGCTGAACGAGAAGAAGAAGGAAATCAAATTCGACAAGCCGAAGAAGCAGAAGAAAAAGGAAAAGAAGAAGGACGGCGAGCAAAAGCCCATCCGGAATTCCGGGGAAGTTTTCATCATGTGGGACCCGGACATGGACTTCGCGCCGGACCGGCCGTTCTTCGACGATGAGGACCAGAAGCGCATCGTATCGCCGGGATGGGGCACGTACGCCAATATCAGCGCGGGGAAGCGGTACTACCCCATTTCCTATATCGACCGGGCGCAGGCCGCGGGCGTGGCGGTCATGCCGATGATCAATAACGATTTCGACCCGGACGCGACGTCGGCCTTTCTGAAGGACGAGGGAGAGAGGGCGCAGTTCCTCCGCCGGCTTGCCGCCTATACGGAGGTGTACGGGCTGGACGGCTGGAACATCGACTTTGAAAATATGAATCCGAAGGATGCGGCGGCCTTCACGGATTTCGTGGCGGACGTGGCGGATGAGATGCATGAGCGGGATAAGAAAGTCTCCGTGGACATCACGGCCATCGGCGATCCCGGAAGCTACTGGAGCGGCTGCTACGACCGGAAGGGGCTGGCGGAGCATGCGGACTGGGAGATCCTCATGGGGTACGACCAGACCGCGGCGGCCAGTCCCTATGCGGGGCCGGTCTCGGCGTACGACTGGCTGGACCGCGTGCTGCCGCCGCTGCTCGAGGAGATCCCCGCGGATCAGCTCGTGCTGGGGCTGCCGTTCTACACGCGGGTGTGGACCGGCGATGACGGCAGCATACGCTCCGATGTGCTGACGCTCCTCTATACGGACGAATTTACCCGGAAGCACAAACTCGTGCCGCGCTGGCAGAAAAAAGAGCGCATGTTCTACGCGGACTGGCGGGAAAACGGCGTGCGCCGCCGGGTGTGGCTGGAGGAAGGCCGGTCGCTGGCGGAGAAACTGAAGCTGCTCGAGAAATATGACCTGGGCGGCGCAGCGTTCTGGCGGTACGGCTTCGAGACGCCGGACGTGTACGGCGCGCTGGACGACGCGCTGTGAGGCGGATGAAAAGGAAACGAAAGAGAGAGAAAAGGGGAAGGGCCGGCGCTTTTCCTCTTTCTGTTTGACGCTCCCCGGGCCGCATATTATAATGGAAACTGATATACTTAAAAATCATAGCGGAAACAGGCGCTGCCGGGATTTCCACAGATATGGAAGGTGAGTGTATGGAAAAATACGTTCCTCAGCAGATCGAGAAAAAATGGCAGAAGATCTGGAAGGAAACGGATGCTTTCGCGGTGAAGGAAGATCCGAACAAGAAAAAGTATTATGTGCTGGAAATGTTCCCGTATCCGTCGGGCAATCTCCACATGGGCCATGTGAGAAACTACTCCATCGGCGATGTGATCGCCCGTTTCAAGAAGATGCAGGGCTACAATGTGCTCCATCCGATGGGCTTCGACGCCTTCGGCATGCCCGCGGAAAACGCGGCGATCAAGCACGGCATCCCGCCGGCGGAATGGACCTATTCCAATATCGACAACATGACCCGCCAGCAGGAAGAGCTGGGCCTCTCCTATGACTGGGACCGCAAGGTGCTCACCTGCCGGGAGGATTACTACAAACATACGCAGAAACTGTTCGAGATTTTCTACAAGCGCGGCCTCGCCTACAAGAAGGAAGCGAAGGTCAACTGGTGCGAGAGCTGCCATACGGTCCTCGCAAATGAGCAGGTCGAGGAAGGCCGCTGCTGGCGCTGCAAGACGCCGGTGGTGAAGAAGGACCTGTCCCAGTGGTTCCTGAAGATCACCGCCTATGCAGACCGCCTGCTGGCCGATCTGGACCACATGCCGGGCTGGCCGGAGCGCGTCAAGACGATGCAGCGCAACTGGATCGGCCGCTCCACGGGCACGCAGTTCTCCTTCAAGGTGGAAGGCATGGATGAGACCATCCCGGTCTACACCACCCGCGTGGACACGCTCTACGGCGTGACCTACATGGTGCTCGCGCCGGAACATCCGCTGGTGCCGAAGCTCATCGAAGGAAACCCGGAAGCAGACAAGATCCGCGAATTCATCAATACGGTCAAGAATGAGAACGACATCGACCGCACGTCCGAAGCGGCGGAGAAGCTGGGCATGTTCACCGGCAGCTACGCCATCCATCCGCTCACGGGCGAGCGCGTGCCGATCTGGATTGCCAACTACGTCCTCTACGAATACGGCACCGGCGCGGTCATGGCCGTACCGGCCCACGATGAACGCGACTGGGCGTTTGCAAAGAAATACGATCTCCCGGTGAAGCTCGTCGTCCAGAATGACGACAACAGCCTCGTGCTGGAAGACATGGATAACGCCTACCATACGGACGGCCATCTCGTCGATTCCGGAGAATTCACCGGCCTCACTTCCGCGGAAGGGCGGAAGGCCATCACGAAGAAACTGGAAGAGATGGGCATCGGCGAAGAAAAGGTGAACTACCGTCTCCGCGACTGGCTGATCTCCCGCCAGCGCTACTGGGGCTGCCCGATCCCGATCATCAACTGCCCGCACTGCGGCCCGGTGCTCGTACCGGAAGAAGACCTGCCGGTGGTGCTGCCGAAGGACGTGGACTTCGTGGCGGGGGCGACCTCTCCGCTCCAGACGAGCGAGAAATTCCTCCACTGCAAGTGCCCGAAGTGCGGCGCCGACGCGGTCCGCGAGACGGACACCATGGATACGTTCATCGATTCGTCCTGGTATTTCCTCCGGTATGCCGACCCGCAGAACGCGGACAAGCCGTTCGATAAGGAAAAGGCGGACTACTGGATGCCGGTGGATCAGTACATCGGCGGCATCGAGCACGCCATCCTGCACCTGCTCTATTCCCGCTTCTTCATGAAAGTCCTCCAGGACGAAGGCCTCGTGCGCGATGCGGAGCCCTTCACGAACCTGCTCTGCCAGGGCATGGTGCTCAAGGACGGCGGCAAGATGTCGAAGTCCGTGGGCAACGTGGTGAGCCCGGAAGAGATCGTCGGGAAATACGGCGCCGACACGGCCCGCCTCTTCATCCTCTTCACCGCGCCGCCGGAAAAGGACCTCGCCTGGAGCGATCAGGGCGTGGAGGGGTCCTACCGTTTCCTGAAGCGCGTATGGGCCATCGTGGGCCGCTACATGGACCTCGCGAAGACCTCCGCGCCGGCGCTCAATGAAGACGAGAAGAACCTGCGCCGCCGCCTGCATCAGACCATCGCCAAGGTGACGGAAGATCTGGACGGGAAATTCAATTTCAATACTGCCATCAGCTCCATCATGGAACTGGTGAACGCCATGTATCTCTATGTGGAGAAGAACGACTCCATTCATGAAGCCTGCGCGCGGGAGCTCGTGCGGAATCTCCTGATCCTGCTCGCGCCCTTCGTGCCGCACATCACGGAAGAGCTGTGGCAGCATCTGGATGAACCGGAACAGAGCGTCCATGACGTGAAGTGGCCGGAAGTGGACCAGAGCGCGCTCGTGGTGGACGAAGTGGAGCTGGCCGTGCAGGTGAACGGCAAAGTCCGCGCCACCATGACCGTGCCGGTGGAAATGTCCAGAGAAGACATCGCGGAGAAAGCGAAGGCCCTGCCGGAGCTGGCGAAGCACCTCGAAGGCAAGACCATCGTGAAGTGCATCGTCGTGCCGCGCCGCATCGTGAATATCGTGGTGAAATAAAAAAGAAAGAAGTCCGGAAGGCTGCATGCCCTCCGGGCTTTTCTTTCGGGGTTCGTATGGCGGACGCAAAAAATCCCGCTTCCTCGTTTCGGGGGAAGCGGGATTTTTGCATTCTCTGTCATTTCCGGTCTCCGGCGATGCGGAGGAGGTACAGGAACAGATTGATGAAATCGAGGTAGAGGGAGAGCGCGCCGATGATGGCGATCTTCTGGCCAGCGTCCGTGGCGCCCGTGTCGTGCGTCTCAGCGATGCGGCGGATCTGCTGGGTGTCGTAGGCGGTGAGCCCCGTGAAGATGAGGATGCCCGCATAGGAGAGGAAGAGGTCCAGCAGGGAGCTCTCGAAGAAGAAATTGACGATCGTCGCGAGGATCAGCCCGAAGAGGCCCATGAGGCACAGATTGCCCATGCGGGACAGATCGGCTTTCGTCACCGTGCCGTACACGGACATGACGGCGAAGGTGCCCGCCGTGACGAAGAAGACGCTCGCGATGGAGGTCATCGTGTAGACGATGAAGACCGAAGCCATCGTGAGGCCGTTCAAAATGGAATAGATGATAAAGACCGTGGTCGCCGTCCGGAGGGACATGCGGCTCACCGCGGACGAGAGGTGCCACACCAGTGCGACCGTGGCGATGAGGAGCCCCCACATGGTGAGGCGGCTGCCGAGCAGAAGCGAGAGCAGGAATGGGCTCTGCGCCGCATTGTACGCCGTCGCGCCGGTGATGAGGAGCGCGATGGCCATCCAGGCGTACACGTCCTTCATGAGGCCGGGCATGTTGATGGAGAGGCCGCGGCTCATGACGTTGGCGTCATCATAGGAATTCATGTTCATTCTCCTTTCTGAATCTGATTTTTTCTTTAGATTTTCTCTCTTTCTATTGTATCATAGAGAAAAAGGCATGGAAATTTGACAGGACGGAGGGACAGACGATGAATGTTTTCTGCGAAGGACAAATGCACAGCCTGCCTGCGGGCAGCACCGCCGGCGATCTGTGGCGGCATCTCCACGGAGAGGCGCTGTCGGAGGACGCGGTGCTGGCGGACTGCTGCGGGGAGATCCTGGATTTCCAGACGCCGCTGCCGGACGGCTCGTCCGTCTCATGGGTGCCGCTTGCCGCAAAGCATGGCTATCTGGCGTATCAGCGGACGCTCATCATGCTCCTCGTGTGCGCCGTGCAGGAGGTGTACGGCCCGGAGGCGGACGTGGAAGTGAAGCATTCGCTGGGAAACGGGCTGTACTGCCGCTTCCCGGACGGGCACACCCCGCTGGCGGGCGAGCTGGCGCGGCTCGAGGCGGCCATGCGGTCCATCGCCGCGGAGCAGCGCCCCATCCGGCAGGTCTATCTGGACTGGGAGGACGTGCTCCGCTTCCTCCGGGAAAAAGGGCGCACGGAGGAGGCGGCAATGCTGGCGGAGCACCCGTTCAAGCGGTTCGGCGTGTACCGCTGCGGGACGGTGACCGATTATTATTTCGGCCCCATGCTGCCCCACATGGGCTGCCTTCATGCGTTCTGCCTCGCGCCGTATGCGCCGGGCTTCCTGCTGCGCTTCCCCGCGCAGGGAGAGCGGACCATCGGCCCCTATAAAGAAGAGCCGCTCTTTGCCAAAGTCTTCCTCGAAGCGGAGGAATGGGGCGAGATCATCGGCTGTCGGAATGTGGCGGAGCTGAACCGGGCCATCGAGGACGGCTCCATCCGCCATCTCATCGCTATGGCGGAAGCGCGCCACGCAAAGAGCCTCGGCCATCTGGCGGACCAGATCTCGAGCCAGAAGCCGAAGATCCGCCTCGTGTGCATCGCCGGGCCGTCGTCGGCGGGGAAGACCACCTTTATGAACCGGCTCCTCGTCCAGCTCTGGGTGAACGGCGTCCGGCCGGTGATGGTCTCGCTGGATGATTTTTACAAAGAGCGCACGGAGGGAGAGAACGTCAATTATGAAAATCTCTCCGCGCTCGATGTGGAGCTCTTCCAGGAGCTGATGGGCGAGCTGCTGGAGGGCCGCCGCATCCGCCTGCCGCGTTTCGATTTCAAGACGGGCCGGCGCAGCTGGAGCGAAGAGGAATTCCAGCTCGGCCGCGACCAGCCGGTGATGGTGGAGGGGCTCCACGCGCTGAATCCGGAGCTCACCCATTTCGTGCCGGGCTATCAGTGCATGCACATTTATCTGGGGGCGCTGACGCAGCTCTCCATCAACAATCACAACCGCATCTCCACCACGGACACGCGCCTGCTCCGGCGCATGGTGCGGGACGCGCGCACGCGGGGCATGACGGCGGAGGAGACGCTCGCCTCGTGGAACCGGGTGCGCCGCGGCGAGGAGGAGAATATCTTCCTCTTTCAGGGACGCGCGGAGGAGACCTTCAATACGGCGCTCCTCTACGAGCTGCCGGTGCTGAAGAAAAAGGCGCTGCCCCTGCTCCGCGCGATCGGGCGGGAAAGCGGCCAGTATGCGGAGGCGCAGCGGCTGCTCACGTTCCTCCTGCCCTTCGCGGAGCTGGACGAGCGCTTCGTGCCGGACCACTCGATCCTCCGGGAGTTCATCGGCGAGCGGAGCGGCATCTGAATGGTCTTATCTTGCGAGTTCCGATAAATTTCGATATAATAGAACCAGATAGAACGAAATTTTTCAATATAGGACAAGGAGGAACGCCATGAAACACTATGACGTCATCATCATCGGCGGCGGGCCCGCAGGCATGAATGCCGCCCTGTACGCAGCGCGGAAGGAGCTCCGCGCCGTGGTCATCACCACCGATTTCGGCGGGCAGATCCTGCTGACGAATGAGATCGAGAACTATCTGGGCTTCCCGACGATTTCCGGCTTCGAGCTGGCGGAGAAGATGGAGGCCCATGTGCGCCAGTATCCGGTGGATTTCGAAGTCGCGCAGGTGGAGACGCTCACCCGTCAGGATGACGGCACGTTCCTCGTCCATCTGGACGACGGGCAGGACATGACCGGACGGGCGTGCATCGTCACGGCAGGGAAGCGGAGCCGCACGCTGGACATCCCCGGCGAAGCGGCCTTCACCGGCCGGGGCGTGAGCTACTGCGCGACCTGTGATGCGCAGTTCTTCCGCGGAAAGGAAGTTGCGGTGATCGGATACGGCAGGGAGGCAGAGCAGGAAGCAGACTATCTGGCGGAGATTGTCGGAAAGGTGCATTATTTCCCGATGGGAAAAGAGGAGCCGCAGCTGTCGGATGCCGTAGAGGTTGTGCATGAGCGGCCGAAAGCGATCACAGGCACGCAGACGGTAAGTGCGCTTGAGACGGACGCGGGTTCCCATCCGGTGGACGGCGTATTTATCTTAAGAGACGCGATCGCACCGTCACAGCTCGTGCCGGGACTTGCGACGGAGGAGAATCACGTAAAGGTTAATCTCCAGATGGAGACAAACCTTCCGGGACTCTTTGCATGCGGAGACATTACCGGAAAGCCGTATCAGTATATCAAGGCGGCAGGACAGGGAAATGTGGCGGCGCTGTCCGCGGCAGAGTACCTGGATAAGAAAAAAAGAGAGATCTAAGGAGGATTATCATGGTTAAGAAGATTCAGAACAACAATATGGACGAAGCGTTACAGGCAAAGGCAGCAGTGGTGGACTTTTCGGCAGTATGGTGCGGACCGTGCCAGATGCTTGCCCCGGTACTGGAGGAACTGTCAGGCGATCTGGACGGTAAGGTGGCATTTTACAATGCAGATACCGATGAGAATACGCAGCTTGCGATCGCAAACGGCATCACAAACATTCCGGCGCTTTTATTCTTAAAGGACGGCAAGGTGGTCGGCAAGAATGTCGGATTCATGCCGAAGCCGGAACTGGAAGCATGGGTAAAAGGATGTATGGAGCAGTAACAGCATACAGAAGATGCGAGGTGGACACATATGGGATTTGAGATTCTGGATTTTCCGTGCGACCAGTTTGAACATCAGGCACCGGGAACCAACGAGGAGATCGTTGCATTCTGCGATGCCAACTTTGGAATCACATTCACGCACTACGGGAAGATCGATGTCAACGGGGAGCATGCGCTG
>ERZ826016.249-NODE-249-length-69404-cov-12.087773_pt1 | contig 69404 bp, 63 predicted proteins | sample MGYA00519872_ERZ826016 | MGnify/ENA primary metagenome ERZ826016 (study PRJEB31778, sample SAMEA3449218) | human gut metagenome | biome: human gut; feature: human-associated habitat; material: faeces | place: United Kingdom | collected 2010/2012 ... | reverse complement strand
GACGGCTCCGCCCCGGTGAGTTTTCTCTGCCGGGGGATGTGTCCTCCCAATACATCTCCGGCCTGCTGATGGCGCTGCCGCTGCTGGACGAGGCCAGCAGCCTCACCGTCACCGGTCAAATGGAATCCGCCGCCTACATCGCCATGACGGAAAGCGTTCTCAATCGCGGCGGCATCGCGCTGCGGCGCAGCGGCAGCGTCTGGCACATTCCCGGCGGCCAGCGGTGCCGCTTCCCGGCCGATATCCGTGCCGAGGGCGACTGGTCCAACGCCGCGTTTTTCCTGTGCATGGGGGCACTGTCCCCTGCCGGTATCTCCGTCCGGGGTCTGGACCTTGCCTCGCCCCAGGGGGACCGGGCCGTGCTGGATATTCTCACCGCCATGGGGGCGGAGGTCTCCGTTTCCGAGGAGGCTGTTACCGTCCGTCGGGGCGCACTGCGGGGCGTGGCCATTGACGCGGGGCCTATCCCCGACCTGATTCCCGTTTTGTGCGTGACCGCCGCCGGAGCGGCAGGCGATACGCAGATTTTTAACGCCGGACGCCTGCGGCTCAAAGAATCCGACCGTCTCCGCACCACAGCGGCGCTGCTGACCGCTTTGGGCGGTCATGTGGACGAACAGCCCAGCGGTCTCCTCGTCCACGGCACCGGCCATCTCACCGGCGGCACGGCGGAGACGATGCGCCGGGACGCGAAACGTCCAGCCGCCGAAACATCCCGGGACACACTGGAAGCGCTATTGGAAAACGACACGAAAAAGGCTCTCTATGTATTCGACGATATAAACTACGCGAGCGGCGCCCGCGCCGCGGCGCTCGCGCAGGCGCGCGCCGTATCCGGCGTAGCGGAGGTACTTCTCCAGCACGTCCTCCATGATATAGGAGCGCAGGTTGCCGATGTGGGCAAAGTGGTACACGGTGGGGCCGCAGGTGTACATCTCCACATGGCCGGGGGTGTGGGTCTTGAACTCCTCTTTCTTGTGGGTGGCGGAATTATACAAATACATAACGGTTCTCCTTCTATCTACATTATATTATTATGCCGAACAAAAACGCCTCCCATGCCGTAGGGCATGAGAGGCGAAAAAGACTTCGCGGTTCCACTCTCGTTTATCACTCAAGTCCGGCCATAACGCAGGCCATGCGGAGGGCATCCACATCCCTCGCGCTCCCGGACGCACTTTCCGCACCGCTCGGCAGGACGGCTTTCAGCCGGTGGCCGTCCCTCTCTTGGCAAAGCCCTGATGCATACTCTTTCCGATCAACGCGCTATTCGGTTCAGTTAATAGTAACAGGAATTTCCCGGCCTGTCAAGTGCTCTGTTTCCGCGCCGGGTACGCCTCCCGCCGGTCTGTCAGCCCCAGTAAGTAGTCAACGCTGACATCGTAATACCGTGCTATCCGTATCAGCACATCCGTCGGTATATCTCTTTTTCCCGATTCGTAATAAGAATAGCAGACCTGCGTGCACTGTAAATACTCCGCCATGTCCTGCTGCCGCAAGTCCGCATCCTCCCGGAGATCGCGTATTCGTTGATACATTCTGCACCTCACCGCTTGAGATACAAAAAGTATAGACAAAACATTTTGTTTTATTGACAAATATAACGCATTGTTATACAATGTATAAAAACAGAGGGAGGTCTTATTGTGGACAAACAAACCCGCCCCGGCGAAGGCTCTGCCATCGCCAGTCTGGTTCTGGGCATCATCTCCTGCCTTACTATTCTTGTGTATGCTTTTTCGGGCAGGCTGTCACTCGGTGCAATCGCCGTCATTCTGGGGTTTGTCGGCATAGGCGCAGGGAACGCGGCAAAAAACAGCGGCTATCGCGGCGGTTTACGCATCGCTGGGACCGTCGTCTCTTGGGTGGGCGCCGTGTTTGGCGCAATCGTCTGCGGGAAGCTTCTGTTTGTCACAATGCTGTAAAAATTCACGCAAAAAAAGAACGGCCCACGGCCGTTCTTTTTTCATTTCACCTCTTTGAACACATCAGCGTTCTTGGCAAAATACTCAACTCCGGAGTACACCGTTGTCACCAAAATGATACCCTGGCATACATAGTTCAACACCTGAGGAATACCCAGCAGGATCAGGCAGATACACACCATGGTACTGGCTGTCTTGACCTTACCGGACCAGCCGGCGGCGATGACGCGCCCCTTCTCCACGGCCACCAAACGCATACCGGACACAGCAAACTCCCGCAGCAGCACGATGGCCAGCACCCACGCGAAGAAGGTGCCCTCCTCCACAAACCAGCACAGCGCCGCCATCACCAGACACTTGTCCGCCAGCGGGTCCATGAACTTCCCAAAATCGGAGACCTGATTATAGTGCCGGGCAATGTAGCCGTCCAGCAGGTCGGTCAGGCACGCCACGATGTAGATGCCCAGCGCCACGTAGCGGCTGCCGGGAAAGCCCCAGTACAGCACCACCAAGAACGCGGGAATCATCAGCACCCGCAGAATCGTCAGTTTGTTCGCCGTAGTCATATATGTATCCACCTTTCGCTTTTATCTCTCGCAGCATTATAGCACAGTGCCGCGCAAAGGGAAAGCCCCCTTTTACTCCGCCAACTCGCCGGTCAGCTCGCCGTCCATGGTGCCGGTGATACGCACCGGCACGAACTCACCCGCCTCCACCTCATGGTCGGCGGTGAAATAGATGCGCCCGTCAATATCGGGGCTCTCGGCGTAGCTACGCCCCACGAACTGCATAGCCTCCTGGTCGAAGCCATCACACAGCACCTCTGCCACAGTGCCCATGCGGCTATCGTTGAAGTCATCCATGATCCGGGACTGTACGTCCACCACCAGCTCCGCCCGGCGCTCGGCCTCGGCGGTGTCCACACGGTTCAGCATACGCGCCGCCGGTGTCCCCTCCTCCGGGGAGTAGGGGAACACGCCCGCCCGTTCGATGCGGACCTCCTGTAAAAATTCGCACAGCTCCTCAAACGCCGCCTCATCTTCGAAGGGCAGACCGGTGATAAGGCTGGTACGCAGCACCAGGTCGGGGATACGCGCCCGCAGCTTACGGAACAGCGCCAACAGCTCCGCCTTGTCGCCCCGGCGGTTCATGGCCTTCAGCACCCTGTCATTGCAGTGCTGGATGGGGATATCCAGATAGGGCAGCACCTTCTCCTCTGCGGCAATGGTGTCGATCAGCTCGTCGGTGAACTCGTCGGGATAGAGATAGTGCAGCCGAATCCAGCGGAAGTCCAGCTTACACAGCTCCCGCAGCAGCGCCGCCAGCTTCTTTTCGCCGTACAGGTCGATGCCGTAGCGGGTGATATCCTGGGCGATGACGATGCACTCCTTCACCCCGGCGTCAGCCAGATGCTTCGCCTCCGCCAGCACGTCCTCCATGCGGCGGCTGCGGTATCGGCCCCGCAGGGAGGGGATCACGCAGTAGGCGCAGCGGTTGTCGCAGCCCTCGGCGATGCGCAGGTAGGCATAGTGCCCCGGCGTAGTCAGCACCCGGTCGAATTCGTCGATCATCCCGTGGATATCGGCAAAGCGCCGGGGCGTACCGCCGGCCATCATTTCCGAGAGCGCCGGGACGATCTCACCGTAGCTGCCGGTGCCCATGATGCCGTCCACCTCCGGCAGCTCGTCCAGTATCTCCTGCTGGTAGCGCTGGGTCAGGCACCCCGTCACCAGTATCTTGCCCACCTGTCCCTCGGCCTTCAACGCCGCCACGGACAGTATGGTGTCGATCGCCTCCTCCTTGGCGCTGTCGATAAACCCGCAGGTGTTGATGACCACCGCGTCCGCACCGGCGGGTGCCTCCAGCAGCGTATACCCCGCATCGCGGCACAGAGCCATCATCTGCTCTGTGTTCACCAGATTCTTGGCACAGCCAAGGGAAATAAATGCAACCTTCACGTTGTATACCTCACGTCTCGTCTATTTCCTGCCCCCACTCATTGAGCACGGGCCGTATGTCATTCCAGGAAAACCCACGCCGCTGCAATGCCGCGGCCAGCTTCCGGCTGTCCTCCTGTGTCATGGGCCGCCCACGCAGTCTGGCAGCCACCACCTTCCGCACGGCATCCGCCGTCGGGGGCAGCTGTGTCAGCGCCTCGTCCCACAGTTCCCGGGGCACGCCCCGGCGATGCAGCTCCTGTTTCACCCGGCCCGGGCCATAACCCATGGCCCCGTAATGCCGCACGATAACGCCGGCATAGCCCTCGTCATCCACTGCGCCGAGCGTCTCCAGCCAGTCGGCGGTGTCCGCCGCCTGCTCCTCTGTGGCGCCCTTTTTTGTCAGACGGTGCTGTACCTCTTTTTTGGACAGCATCCGTCCCGACGCCATCCGCGCCGCGGTCTGCTTCAGCTGAGACTGCTGTGCCGCCGCCTGTAATTCTACCACAAGCGCCGGCGGCAAGTCCATACCTTTGTATAAACCAAAGCGCAGAAGCTCCGCGCCGGTGATCCGAAGAAGGTCGCCCCCCTCCAGAAACACCAGCACGCGCTCCTGCTTGTGCTTTGATTTTTCAATGCGCTCGATCCGCATCAGTCTTCGTCGTCAAAATCGTCGGCGGACACGTCCACCGCCCGTCCGGCGGCCTTGGCCGCTACCCGGGACTGGCTGCCCATCAGCTTGTGGAAGTTCTCCCGCACCGCCGTCTCCAACTTATCCGCCTCGTCCGGATGGTCGCGGAAGTACTGCTTGGCCGCATCACGGCCCTGTCCCAGGCGCAACTCACCCATATTGAACCAGGAACCACTCTTCTGCACCAGGTCCAGCTTCACCGCCAGATCCAGCAGGTCGCCCAGCTTGCTGATGCCCTCACCATACATGATATCGAACTCCGCCTCACGGAACGGAGGCGCCACCTTGTTCTTCACCACCTTGGCCCGGGTACGGTTGCCGATGACCTCGCCGCCGGACTTCAACGTCTCGATACGGCGCACGTCAATGCGGACGGAGGCATAAAACTTCAGCGCACGGCCGCCGGTGGTGACCTCCGGATTGCCGTACATGACACCCACCTTCTCGCGCAGCTGGTTGATGAAGATAACGATGGAATTAGTCTTGTTGATGATTCCTGTCAGCTTACGCAGGGCCTGGCTCATCAGTCGGGCATGCAGGCCCACAAAGCTGTCACCCATCTCACCCTCGATCTCCGCACGGGGCACCAGCGCCGCCACGGAGTCCACCACCACTACGTCGATGGCTCCGCTGCGGACCAGGGCCTCGGTGATCTCCAGCGCCTGCTCGCCGGTGTCCGGCTGGGAGATCAGCATATCCTCCACGTTAACGCCCAGCGCCTTGGCATAGGTGGGGTCCAGAGCGTGCTCCGCGTCCACGAAGGCCACCTCGCCGCCCATTTTCTGGGCCTCGGCCAGCACGTGCAGCGCCAGCGTGGTCTTACCGGAGGACTCCGGCCCGTAGATCTCCACAATACGGCCCCGGGGCAGGCCGCCGATACCCAGCGCCAGATCCAGCGACAGTGAGCCGGTAGGGATGGACTCTACATTCAGCGTACTCTCCGCACCATAGCGCATGATTGACCCCTTGCCGTACATCTTCTCGATCTGCTGCATGGCCGTCTCCAGCGCCTTCTTTTTGTCGGATACCACCGGTGCCGGGGCGGCAGGTTCTTTTTTGACTGCCATAGTTCCGTCCTCCTCAAGTTCTGATGTATCTAATATATCTCCCCAACTGTCCCAAAAAACGGACAGTCAACGTACGCTGTCAAAGCTCCGAGCACAGCACACCCTCTACCACCCGGGGAATACCGTTCAAGTCCGGGGTGATCTCCAGGTCGCCGAAGCCCACGCCCCGCATGATCCGCAGCACCTCGTCCGCCTGGCCGATTCCCACCTCGAACAACAGCCGTCCGCCCACGCGGAGCGCTGCCGTCCAGTGTCCGGCGATTGCTCGATAGAAGTCCAGCCCATCCGTGCCGCCCCGCAATGCCAGATGCGGCTCGTAGTCCCGCACAGACGCGTCCAGCTCCGCGATATCTCCATCCGGGATATAGGGCGGATTGGACACGATGCAGTCAAATTCCCCCAGATGGGCCGGCGGCTTCTCCCGCGCGTCCAGCTGCAGGGACACCACCCGCCCGGTCAGGTCATTGCGGCGGATGTTCTGGCGGCAGATACGCAGTGCGCCCTCGTCCAGCTCGCCCAACACCACATGGCTCTCCGGCGCGTTTTTGGCCAGGGCCAGACCGATACAGCCCGAGCCTGCACACAGGTCCAGCACCCGGGGCTCGGCCACGGTCTTCAGGTACGTCAGCGCCCGGTCCACCAATACCTCGGTGTCCGGCCGAGGGATCAGCACGCTCTCAGAGATATCCAGCGGCAGGCCGTAGAACTCCCACTCGCCGATCAGGTACGCCACCGGCTCGCCGGCCAGATGGCGCTCCGCCAGGCGGCGCACCTGCTGTTCCACCGACTCCGGCACGTACAGCCGGCCATCCCGGCTCAACGCCTCCCGGGTCTTCCCGGAGGCGCAGCATACCAACTCCCGGGACTCCAGCGTGGGATCGGGCAATCCTGCCCGCAGGAATTGCTGCCGCACGTCCAAATACAAATTGTTATATGTGATCGCCATAATACGTACCGTTTTCACTTTCTTCGGTATTTTTCGGCGCTCTCCGCTGTTTTGCGCCCCGCCGCGCAACCCCGGCTTACCAGGTGTCGGTACCCTTCTCCTCCGGGATGACCAGCTTCATGGCCTCGATCGCCACCTCGATCATGCTGTCGTCCGGCTCGTGGGTCGTAAAGTTCTGCAGCCACATACCAGGGGCGGAGAGGACGCGCGTCAGCGCATTGTCGTGCGCCCCCACCATGCGGTTAAACTCGTAGGTAATGCCCACTACGGGCACCAGCAGCAGCAGCTTCACGCCCACACGGACCCACACGCTCTGCCAGTTGATGTAGGGGAACACCAGGCTGGAGACAATGATGGACACGATGATGACCACAAACAGGAAGCTGGTGCCGCAGCGGGGGTGGTGCCGGGGCTGGATACGAACGTTCTCCACCGTCAGCGGCAATCCCGCCTCATAGCAGAAAATGGTCTTGTGCTCCGCACCGTGGTAGCAGAACACCCGGTATACGTCCTTCTGTCTGGAGCAGAGGATCATGTACGCCAGCAGCACCAGGATCTTGACCACACCCTCGATCAGGTTATGGAGTGCAGGGGTCGTGGCATGAAACAGCCCCGCCAGAAACGTAGGCAGCAGCATGAACAGCACCAGCATCAAGCCGATGCTCAGCACCACTGAAAAGCCCACCAGCAGCGATTGCAGTTTCTCCGCCGGCACGTGCTTGTTGAGCCATTCCTCCAGCTTGTCCGGCTTGGCATTCTCGTCCTCTGGGAAGTAATCTGCCGAGAACATCAGCGCCTTGACGCCGGTGATCATGGAGCCGATGAACGTCACCGCGCCCCGCAGAATAGGAACGCCCAGAATGGGGTAGTTGGCCTTGACGAATTTGCGCTGGGTGACCTTGGTGACCAGGCCCTCCGGTGAACGGACCACAATTGCGTCCTTCTCCGGGCCGCGCATAAGTATTCCCTCGATCAGCGCCTGTCCGCCAATACTGGTACGGAAAGCGCCCTTTTTCTTTTCCATAGGTCTGCTGAATTCCTTTCTGACGCAAGCATAGCACAGCTCGCAATAAAATGCAACACTTGTTCGAGTTTTTTCTGTTTTTTTACAATTCCTGTTCAGCCTGCTTTTTCAGCGGCAAATACACCGTAACTACGGTGCCGCCGCCCTCGGCGTTGGCGACATCCAGTCGTCCGCCGTGGCGCTGGACGATCTCGTCGCAGACCGCCAGACCGATTCCGCTGCCCCGAGCCTTGGATGAGCCCTTGTAGAACTTCTGCTTCACATAGGGCAGCTCCGCCTCCGGTATGCCGGGGCCGAAGTCCCGGATGGTGATCACATACTCCCCTTCCCGCTGGCTCAGATGCACAGCGATGCGCTTGCCGCTGCCGCCGTGCTTGGCCGCATTGTCCAGCAGATTGCAGAACACCTGCTTCAGGCGTTCCGGGTCGCCGGAGATGACCTCGCCATACTCCGCCCGATCACTGGAATACTCCAGGGCAATGCCGTCCTGACGAAACAGCTCCCGATAGCTGTACACCGCGTCCTCCAACTCAGCCTGCAAATCGGTGTCCTCCACCTGCAGGGTGAAGCGCCCATCCTCCAGGCGGGAAAATTGCAGCAGTTCCTCCACCATATTGGTCAGGCGACGGGACTCCTTCACCATGATCTGCACGCCGCGCTTGATCTGCTGCACGTCGTTGGACTCATCGGCCAGCAGCGTTTCGCCCCAGCCGTTGATCGCCGTCAGCGGTGTCCGCAGCTCATGGGACACCGAGGAGATGAACTCGGACTTCATTCGTTCGCTCTCGCCGATCTTGCGGGACATATCGTTGATGTTGTCCACCAACTCGCCCATTTCATCGGAGTACTTGTTGGGTATCTGCACGCCATAGCTGCCGCCGGAGATACGTTTGGCCGCCTCTGACACGGCGGACACGGGGGCCACCACATTGTTGATGAAGATCATACTGGACATGACGATCAGCCCCACCACCGCCAGCATGACGCCGGCCACCAGCAGGACCGTCAGCAGCACCTGCCGGTCGATGTTCCCGATGGCGGTAACGTAGCGCATAACGCCCACCACCTGGCCGTTGAACTTCAGCAGGCCGGACACCGCCAGGATGCGCTCCCCGGTGACGCTGTCACGGCCGATGTAGTCCTGCACCGTGCCGCTTTCCAGCGCCCGCAGTATTTCCGGCGTGCTGGGGTAGGTGCCGGTGGTGACGCCCCGGGTCGTGACCTCCACGCGGCCGGAGCTGTTAAGGAATTGCAGCTCGATCTTGTCGCTGTCATCAAAGGCGGCGGCGTAGATCGTAGCGCTGCGGTAATATTCCCGATAGCTGGTCATCACATAGGTGTTGAAATAGTCCGCACCCGCCGCGGCCTTGGCCCGCAGGGTAGAGCGCGCGCTGTTGTAGTAGTTGCTGGCAAAACCCACGGAGATGAGCACACCCACCAGCAGCAATATGACCAGCACCGGCCCCATGCTGCCGGTGAGCCACCGGCGGCGCAGGCCCTGCACCTTATGCTTCTTTCCTGCCAAGGCGTTCATCTCCTTTCATCGCAAAATAAGGTATAGCGCACCCACGGGCGCGGCGCAAAGCCTGACAGCGAGAGATTTTTTGCCAGGACGAGCCACAGCGGCGCAGGCGTACTGTGTGTACGTCAAGCCGCTGCAACGAAGTACTGGTGGAAAAGCTCTGCTGTCACAGCCCCCATTTGTAGCCGAAACCCCAGATCGTCGTAATATAGGTTGGGTTCGTGGCATTGTCCTCGATCTTCAGCCGCAGGCGCCGGATATTCACGTCTACGATCTTGAGCTCACCGAAATAGTCGTGGCCCCAGACCAAGTCCAGGATCTCCTCGCGGGAGAGCGCCTTGCCGGGGTTCTCCATAAACATCTTCATGATGGCGTACTCCACCTGGGTGAGCTTGATCCGCTGACCGTTCTTCTCCAGAGTACGGTTGCGGGTGTTCAGCAGGAAGGGCGGCTGGTCGATCTCACCGGCGTCCACGACACCGCCGCCGGATCGGCGCATCAGCGCATCCACGCGGGCGGTCAGCTCCGCCGGGGAGAAGGGCTTTGTCACATAGTCGTCGGCACCGGTCATCAATCCCGTCACCTTGTCCATTTCCTGGGACCGTGCGGTAAGCATAATGATGCCGATGGCAGCGTTGGTGGCGCGGATACGGCGGCAAACCTCAAACCCATCGATACCGGGCAGCATAATGTCCAGCAACGCCACTCGGACATCGCTGTGGATCTTCAGCTTTTCCAGTGCCTCCTCGCCTGTTTCCGCCTCCACCACCTCGTAGCCGGCGCGGCGGAGATTGATAACGATAAAGCTGCGGATGCTGGACTCGTCCTCCAGTACCAGTACCTTTTTCATGGCAGTCCCTCCTTGTCAGTTGCTCCAGCTGCCTACGATGAGGCTGAAGCTGCGGCGCAGCAGATCCTCATCCATGCCGTAATAGGCCGCCGCGTCATTCAGCTCGCCGGCGTAGATGGTGGCTGTCTGGCGGCGCAGCAGCACCCTCTTCCCCATGCGGCCGCGGTTCTCCCGGTTCTCACCGGTGATGGTGTACAGGCTCAGCACCGGATCCCCGTTGATCGCCAGGCTGAACTGATTTTCATTGCTGATGCTGGTGGTGGCGGTCTCCACGCTCCAGTCCCACCAGCTCTCCGGTATGGTGAAATACCACCCGCAGGACAGGCTGTGGTACGTCTTGGCCACGGTGGACAACTGCCCGTCGCCGTTGCAGCAAAGCCAACTGACCAGACCGTCCGTCTGCTCCGCTGTCCAACTGGTGTCCGGACTGGGCATCTCGATGATCCCGTCGCCGTTGATATCCTGGGGCAGCAGCTGGCGATAGGGAAACACGGCGTTGGACACGCCGGTGCTGCTGCCGCTGAGTGCCAGATTCACCAGTCCCAGATCCTGGCGGAACACCAGAATATCCGTGGCGGCCATACCCTGCTCGTCCACACCGGTGATATACAGCGCCGGCGTGTCGGCATCCAGCCGACCGCTGACCAGGCTGCCCCGGTTCACCGAGGCCATGGTGCTGGACAGCACGCAGCGGTAGGCTACGCCCATCTGCTCATCCTGCCAGCCGTAGAACTCCGCCACCGGCTGGCTGTCCGCGTCGGTGCGAAGCACCAGCAGGCTGGGGATACCGTCACCATTCAGATCCTGTATGGTAAAGCGCGTGTAGCCGCTGGACATCAGCGCCACTGGCTCCCGCGCCACGGTGTACACCGCCACGGTCTGCACCTCGGCGCTGATACGCCAGCCCACGATCAGTTCACGCCGGCCGTCGCCGTTCAGGTCCTGATAGTACACGCTGTCGATGGCGGTGCCGCTGCTCTCGATGGTGCAGTAGCGGGCATAGCTGTCGCCCTCGATCTTAAATACAAATATTTTCAGCGGCTTTTCGTCGCTGCTCATGCGGAAAAAGGCCAGGGCCTCCTGCTGTCCGTCGCCGTCCAAGTCAGCCATCTGCACCGACTGGATATTCCGCCCGCCGGTAGGTGAGGCGTACTCATAACCCTGTGTGATCAGTGCCTCCAGCTCTTGGGTCAGGCCGGTGTACTCCTCCGCCATTCGCGGCAGGGTAAACAGTTCCTCCACTGAATCGTCAGAGAAACCGCAGCCGGTCAATGCAGCTGCCAGCAGCGCCAGCAACCCGACCAGGCAGATATACCGTTTCAAACGCCGCATACAGCAGCACCTCCCTCCGGGTCATACTCTCACTTAAATATCATACCACATCTTGCACCGCTTTGGTAGAGGGAAAATCGTAAATAAACAGCAAATTAATGCCGGACGCAGAGAGCACCCCTTTCGGGGTGCTCTCTGTATTCCCCTGCCGGTGCAGGGAGGAAGACATCAGCCATGGGAGGGATATCCTCTTAGGCATCGCGGCGGCCACGCCTCCCGCACAGCTTTACCGCGCCGGCCAGCGACAGGGCGGCGACCTCAGCGTATACGGCAATTCCCGCGTCAAAGGTCGTGGGACTGACCGTCCTTTTCACAGGTGCAAGGGGCTCGCTGTAGTAATAGGCGGCCACCGTGTAGGACACGGAGGGCTTGGGGAACTCCAGAGCCTCACCCTGCTCACCGTCTGTGGCTACCGGTGTCAAGATCGCGCTCTCATTGGTATAAAGCGCCTTTGACACGTCTACGTGTGTGGTGGTGTCATCCACATAACCGTCCCCATTCAGATCCATCACACCGTGGGTGCCGGCGGCGGGCGTACCGGCGAGCTTTACAGTGTAGGAAAGCTTGACCGGGGCAAAGTTGGAGACCGGTTCGTTGATTTCCCATGTGAAGCTGTCGGCGGCACCGTCGTACTCTATCTTGAAGCGGTAATTCCTCTCATTCTGGTCGCCGCCGAAGTAGGTCACATTTCCATCCTGCTTATATTGCAGTTCTTGCCCGCAAGAAGTCCCGCATGCGTATTGCTGCCGCTGGATATAGTTTTCCTTATCGCAGCCTCAATGGTAGTATAGTTTCCCTCTGTAAGTTCCGTAAGCGGGAACGCAACATCTGCCGCCCGATTGAAAATAACAACGCCGACCTTGACCATCACACCGCGTTCCGCCACCTCTTTCTTCAGGTCGGCAAGAAGCGCTAACGCCTTATCCTCCAATTCTGCGCTTGTAGATTTGTCCAGCACAAAGACCACATCGCTGGCCAGTTTTTCCTCTGCGCTGGGAAGCGACAACGTAACGGTGGACCGATAGTCCTTATCCAGTACGGTGGCTGTCTTGGATCGAGACACATTCACCAAACTCGGAGTCACCTCCCCATCAGTCGGCACTGCCCCCCACGCAACAACGACCGTTGTCAGCAGCAGGGTAAGCATTAGTAAAAAACAGCTTATCCTCCTCATTTTCTCCTCCTTTCCCATTGTACAGACCTCTTTGTTTCAATGCACAATTGAAACAAAGAGCAGTGGTACCACTGCTGGTTCGTGTATCTATTATATATTCTTACAGCGAAATGTCAAGCAACTATTGGTATATTGGTAATTTTTGCCAAATTCGTATATCCCCTTCTATCAGCGGCAAAAAAAGAGACATCCTCACGGATGTCTCTTTTTGGTGCCGGTGACCGGACTCGAACCGGTACGCTGTCGCCAGCGGTGGATTTTGAGTCCACTACGTCTACCAATTCCATCACACCGGCAGATATTACCCGCACATTATACCGTAAATGGCCGACGATTGCAAGACAAATTTACCCGCCGAAAACACTGACGCCCAACAGGCTCAAGCCGCCCATGATGGTGCCGGCCAGGAGGACGCCGGCGGCGCAGGCGAGGGTGCTTTTTTTGAAGTCCATATCGAGCAGGCTGGCGGCAAGAGTGCCCGTCCAGGCGCCGGTACCCGGCAGGGGTATCCCTACGAACAGCAGCAGCGCCCAGTACAGTCCGCGGCCGGCTTTGGCCTGGAGCTTACGCCCGGCTTTCTCCCCTTTTTCCAGGCAAAAAGTGAAGAATTTTCCTATATACCTCTTATCTCTCCCCCATACAAGTACTTTTCGTGCAAAAAAATAAATGATGGGAACCGGCAGCATATTGCCCGCGATGGCGATCAGATACGTCAGCCACAGGGGCAGATCGAAAGCCACGCCGTAGGGGATCGCGCCCCGCAGCTCGATCAACGGCACCATGGAGACGAAAAAAACGATGACACAATGCTTAAACATATACGTTCCTTCACTTTACTTCATTGTATACCTTATTGTATCCTTACTGTGCTTTTTTTGTAACTGTCATTATACCCGAAGCTGCTCTCTTTGACAAGAACCACAAGGGGTGTTTAAGAAAAACCTAAAATTTCTACCGACTTTTTTTCAGTTTCAGTCGACAAATACCACCTGTACCTGTTATACTACCTATAAGAAGATTTTATCATGGGAGGGAATGGGCCATGAGCGTTGCAGACGTCATATCGCTGCTGGGCGGTATCGCACTGTTTTTGTTCGGTATGTCCCTGATGGGCGAGGGCCTGAAAAAGGTCGCCGGCAGCCGCCTGGAGCTGGTGCTCTATAAGCTGAGCAGCACACCGCTGAAGGGCGTACTGCTGGGCACCGGCGTTACCGCTGTGATCCAGTCCTCCTCCGCCACCTCTGTGATGGTGGTGGGCTTCGTCAACTCCGGCATGATGAAGGTCAAGCAGGCCATCGGCGTGATCATGGGCGCCATACTGGGCACCAGCGTCACCGGGTGGATCCTGTGCCTGTCTTCCCTGGAGGGCGGCAGCGGCGTGGTGCAGCTGCTGAGCACCGAGGTGCTCACCGGCATCGTGGCCGTGGTCGGTATCATCCTGCGGATGTTCACCGGCAAGACCAGCAACCGCTATGTGGGCGAGATCCTGCTGGGCTTCGCGGTGCTGATGTACGGTATGTCCGCCATGTCCGGCGCGGTGTCCCCCCTGCGGGAGAGCGAAGCCTTTATCCGCATCCTGACCAGCTTCTCCAATCCTCTGCTTGGTATTCTGGTGGGCCTGGCGTTCACCAGCGTTTTGCAGAGCGCCTCCGCCGCCGTGGGTATTTTGCAGGCGCTGGCCATTACCGGCGCTGTCACCTTTGAGGTGGCCCTGCCCATCGTCATGGGCATCGCCATCGGCGCGGCGGTGCCTGTGCTGCTGTCCGCCCTGGGCGCCAACCTCAACGGCAAGCGCACCGCCTTTATCTATCTGCTGATCGACGTGCTGGGCGTGCTGATCTGGGCGCTGCTGTTCTACGGTGCCAACGCCATTATCCACTTCACCTTTTTGGACGCGGTCATGTCCTCTGTGTCCATCGCACTGATGAACACCCTGTTCCGCCTGGCCACCGTGATCGTGCTGCTGCCCTGCATCGGGCTGATGGAGCGCATGGTGGAGCTGCTGTTCCCCGACGACGGCTCCGCCGCAGAGGAGCAGGAGATGGACCGGCTGGAGGAGCGCTTTTTGCAGCACCCGGCGCTGTCCATCGAGCAGAGCCGGCTGGTGACCAACTCCATGGCCGAACGGGCCGAGGGCAACCTGCTGATGGCCGTTGGCCTGCGGAACCGCTGGTCCGACAAGGATTTCCGCATGGTGGGTGAAACGGAGTCCGTTATCGACCGCTATGAGGACAAGCTGGGCACCTATCTGATGAAGATCACCAGCAAGTCCCTGTCTCAATCCCAGAGCGAGGAGGTCAGCAAATACCTGCACACCATCTCCGACTTTGAGCGTATCTCCGACCACGCACTGAACATTTCGGAGGCCGCCAAGGAGATACACGACAAGGATCTGCAATTCTCCCCTGAGGCCTGTCATGAGCTGGACGTGATAGAGTCCGCCGTCCGGGAGATACTATCCATCGCCGTGGGCGCCTTTGTGGAAAACGATCCCCAGCGAGCCGCCCGGGTGGAGCCGCTGGAGGAGATCATCGACGGCCTGTGCGACGAGATGAAGTCCCACCACGTGGACCGATTGCAGTCCGGCAGCTGCACGCTGAACCTGGGGTTCGTGTTCAACGATCTGCTGACCAACTACGAGCGCGTGGCGGACCACTGCTCCAACATCGCCGTGGCCATTATCGAGCTGGAGTCCGACTCCTTCGACACCCATGAGTATCTGAACAGTGTCCGGGCCATGAAGTCCAGTTCCTTCGCGCGGTACTACGAGGAGTACAAGCAGGAATATCATCTGTGAAAAACAGCCCTTCGGCGGTGGCCGGAGGGCTGTTTTTTTGTGTGCCGGAATGGGGAGTTTCGCGCCCCCTGGCGCGAGTAGCTTTCTTTCATCGTTGAAAGAAAGCTACCAAAGAAAGCCGCTTGAAACTACGTTTCAAGACTTCCTTGGCGCGGGGACAGCAGGTGCGAATTTGACAGTGTGTACTCGCGGGCGGGGTGCAGCGGTCATCACTGTCGGTCAAAAGGACTGTGCCTGCGTTCACCGGCGCGGAGGCTGGCGCGGCCGCTTGCCCCAGCCACGGTAGGGGTGTTTGCTTCTACCGGGTGGCGATTATCAAATCGCGCCTTTGCCGCCTTGCGGCGGCAAAGGTAGGTGTGCCCGTTGGGCACGGATATAATTATTCCTTAGCCTGCGACACGGCAGAACGAATAATTTTTGCCGTAGTAGCAGGCAGCGGCAGCGGAAAGCTGTGCTGGCACAGTCGGGGGAACGACAACGATCAGGAAAACGCCGGTTACGTGAGGGAAAGCGCGGGCGGCAGTGAACAGGCATAGCGCGCTGAGGAAGTGCAGAAACGCAGTTTCTGCCGGCGTTCTTTCCCCCATTTCTTCCGCTGTTGGAAGAAATGGGGCCGTCGGAGACAAAGAAAGCGCTCGCGCCGGGGCGCGAAACTATCCCCAGCGGAGACAAATAATGCGCTCGCGCCAGGGGGCGCGAAATAGCCCGCTGCGGCGGTTGCGGGCGGGACGGCGGTGCGGATACAGGAAAGGAGAAACGCTATGACGAAAAAACAAAAGAAAATGCTCATACGCATACTCATCACGGCGGCGATGCTGGTCGCGCTGTATATTATTCCGGTGACGGGGTGGCTGCGGCTGGCGCTGTATCTGACAGCGTATCTGGTCATCGGCTACGACATTCTGAAAAAGGCCGGGCAGGGCATCGCCAATGGGCGGGTGTTCGACGAGAACTTCCTGATGGCGGTGGCCACGGTGGGCGCGTTCGCGCTGGCCATCTATGAGAAGAGCGGCGACTACAACGAGGCCATCGCCGTGATGCTGTTCTATCAGATCGGCGAGCTGTTCCAGAGCTACGCCGTGGGCAAGAGCCGGAAGAACATCAGCGCGCTGATGGACATCCGGCCGGACTACGCCAACATTGAGCAGGACGGCCAGCTGGTGCAGGTGGACCCGGACGAGGTGGCCATCGGCACCGTCATCGTGGTACAGCCGGGCGAGAAGGTACCCATCGACGGCGTCGTCACCGAGGGCCGCTCCACCCTGAACACCAGCGCCCTGACCGGCGAGAGCCTGCCCCGGGACGCCCGGGAGGGCGACGAGGTCATCAGCGGCTGCATCAACATGACCGGCGTGCTGAAGATCAGGACCACCAAGGCCTTTGGCGAGTCCACGGTGTCCAAGATCCTGGAGCTGGTGGAGAACTCCAGCTCCCGCAAGTCCCGCAGTGAGGACTTTATCGCCAAGTTCGCCCGCATTTACACGCCGGTGGTGTGCTACAGCGCGCTGGCGCTGGCTATTATCCCGCCGGTGATCCGGCTGGTGGGCGGCATGGACGGCCAGTGGGAGCAGTGGATATACCGTGCGCTGACGTTCCTGGTGACCAGCTGCCCGTGCGCGCTGGTGGTCAGCATTCCCCTGAGCTTTTTCGCCGGTATCGGCGGCGCCAGCCATGAGGGCATCCTCATCAAGGGCTCCAACTATCTGGAGACGCTGTCCCAGGTAAAGACGGTGGTGTTCGACAAGACCGGCACGCTGACCAAGGGTGTGTTCGAGGTGACGGCGGTACACCACAGCGACATGGACGAGCAGAAGCTGCTGGAATACGCGGCGCTTGCGGAGTGCGCCTCCTCCCATCCCATCAGCAAGAGCCTGCAGAAAGCCTACGGCAAGGCCATCGACCGCAGCCGCGTGACGGACATCCAGGAGAGCAGCGGCCACGGCGTCACCGCCGTGGTGGACGGCCACACGGTGGCCGCCGGCAACAGCAAGCTGATGGTCCAGCTGGGTATCCCCTACCACGACTGCCACAGCGTGGGGACCATCATCCACATGGCGGTGGACGGGCAGTACGCGGGGCACATCGTGATCTCCGACGTGGTGAAGCCCAACGCCAAGGCGGCCATCGCCGCGCTGCATAAGGCGGGCGTGGAAAAGACCGTCATGCTCACCGGCGACGCCAAGAAGGTGGCGGACGCGGTGGCGGCGGAGCTGGGCGTGGACGAGGTACACAGCGAGCTGCTGCCCGGGGACAAGGTGGCGCAGGTGGAGCAGCTGCTGGGCGACCAGCGCGGGAAGGCCAAGCTGGCCTTCGTGGGCGACGGCATCAACGACGCGCCGGTGCTGAGCCGGGCGGATATCGGCATCGCCATGGGCGCCATGGGCAGCGATGCGGCCATCGAGGCGGCAGACGTGGTGCTGATGGACGACGAGCCCATGCAGATCGCAAAGGCCATCCACATCTCCCGGAAGTGCATCGGCATCGTGTATCAGAACATCGTGTTCGCGCTGGCGGTGAAGTTCGCCTGCCTGGTGCTGGTGGCCATCGGCGCAGCCAATATGTGGGCGGCCATCTTCGCCGACGTGGGCGTGATGGTGCTGGCGGTGCTGAACGCCATACGGGCCCTGCGGGTGAAAAACCTGTGAGTGAAAAAAGGACCGGCTCTCGCCGGTCCTTTTTAGCGCCTAACATTTTTGTAGGAATTGCGTAAAGTGTGAAAATGGGGGTAGCATTTTCGGGGGGAGGCTGGTATAATGTGCGGGTAGTAGTTGTTGATTTATGTTGTCAACATAATATAGCATATTAGATATGCTTGTAAAACTTTTACATTTATATTAGTTGCATAGGAGAAACATATGGAGACCTATAAGAGACGGCGGGGAGACCGGAAGGACGGCCGGCTGCTGCGGGAGCTGGATTCCCTGCACTTCATCACCGGCATCATCTACCCAAACCGGTGCGATAATGAGGCGTATATCTCCGTGAAGGTGGACCTGACCGCCATGAACGCGTATCTGGCCAGGAAGAACGAGGAGGAGAAGGACTTTCCCTACACCATGTTCCACATCGTGGTGGCGGCGCTGGAGAAGACCATCACCCTGCGGCCGAAGCTGAACCGCTTTATCGTGAACAGCAATTTCTATCAGCGGAACGAGGTGTCCGCCGCGTTCGTGGTGAAGAAGCAGTTTTCCGACAAGGGCGCGGAGGCGCTGGCCTTCCTCCATGGGAAGGAGACGGACACGGTGACGGAGGTACATGACTACATCCGCCGGCAGGTGACGGAGTGCCGCAGCGAGAAGGTGGATGCCTCCACCGCGGGCATGGATATGTTCAATAAGATGTCCCGGTGGATGGGCAAGGCCATCGTGCGGTTCCTGATGTTTCTGGATCGCCACGGCTGGGTGCCGTCCGACCTCATCGCCACCGACCCCTATTACAGCTCTGTGGTCATCTCGAACCTCGGCTCCATCAAGCTGAAGTGCGGCTATCACCATCTGACCAACTGGGGCACCTGCTCCCTGTTCTGCATCATCGGCGAGAAGAAAACGGCGCCGTATTTCGACGCGGATGGCAATGTCTCTATGCGGGAGACGCTGGAGTTGGGACTGACCATCGACGAGCGGTTGGCGGACGGCTATTACTACTCCAAGTCTGTGCGGCTGCTGGAGTATCTGCTGACACACCCGGAGGAGCTGGAAAAGCCCATGAGCGAGGAGGTACAATATGAGTGAAGTAAAGACCCCATGGAAGGACTATATGGGCGATGTGCCCATGCACCTGGATTATTTCCAGGGAAGTATGTTCGAGGCCGTGGAGCGCATGGCCGAGCTGTATCCCAACAACATCGCCTTTGATTTCATGGGCAAGTCCACCACCTATAAAAAGATGGTGCAGGAGATCGAGAAGTGCGCCAAGAGCCTGAAGACCCTGGGCGTGCGGCCCGGCGACAAGGTGACCATCGCCATGCCCAACTGCCCCCAGGCCATCTATATGTTCTACGCGGTGAACCTGGTGGGCGGCATCGCCAACATGATCCACCCCCTGTCGGCGGAGAAGGAGATCGAGTTCTATCTGAACGCCTCCGAGTCCACCACGGCCATCACGCTGGATCAGTTCTACGACAAGTTCGAGCACATCCGGCAGAACACCGGCATCATCAACATCATCATCGCCTCCGTAAAGGATGCGCTGAGCCGCACCATCCGGGCGGGCTATATGCTCACCGAGGGGCGGAAGATCCAGAAGATCCCCGAGGACGCGCCGGTCATCCGGTGGAAGGAATTTATGGATATGTCCCGGTACTGCTTCTACAAGAACTACCGGGTGGAGCGAGGCTACAACGATCCCGCGGTCATTCTGTACTCCGGCGGCACCACCGGCACCACAAAGGGCATCGTGCTGACCAACGGCAACTTCAACGCACTGGGCCAGCAGATCATCGCCACCAACCCCATGTTCCGGCCCGGCGACCGGATGCTGGCGGCCATGCCCCTGTTCCACGGCTTCGGTCTGGGCGTGTGCGTGCACTCCATGCTGAGCCAGGGCGGACGGTGCATCCTCATCCCACGGTTCACCGCCAAGAGCTATGCCAAGCAGATCGTGAAGTACAAGTGCAACTTTATCGCCGGCGTGCCCACGCTGTATGAGGCGCTGCTGCGCCTGCCCAGCATGGACGGCGCGGACCTGAGCAGTCTGAAGGGCGTGTTCTCCGGCGGCGACAGCCTGTCCATCGAGCTGAAGAAGAAATTTGACAAGTTCCTGTACGATCACCACGCGGTCATTCAGGTCCGCGAGGGCTACGGCACCACCGAGACGGTGACGGCCTGCTGCCTGACGCCCACCAATATCTACAAGGAGGGCTCCATCGGCCTGCCCTTCCCCGACACCTATATCAAGATCGTGGAGCCGGACACCGACAAGGAGGTGCCCTACGGCACCGAGGGCGAGATCCTGCTGGCGGGTCCCACCGTCATGAAGGCGTACATGAACAACCCCGAGGAGACGGCCCGCACCCTGCGGAAGCACGACGATGGCCTGACCTGGGTGTACACCGGCGACCTGGGCACCATGGACGACCAGGGCTTCATCTACTTCAAGGGCCGCGCCAAGCGGATGATCATCACCTCCGGCTACAACGTCTATCCCGGCCAGCTGGAGAACATTCTGGACGCCCATGAGGACGTGCAGATGAGCTGCATCATCGGCGTGCCCGATCCCTATAAGATGCAGAAGGTCAAGGCCTTCGTGATGCTCAAGCCCGGCGTGCCCGCCAGCGAGGCCACCAAGCAGACGCTGCTGGACTACTGCCGCAAGCACGTGGCCAAGTACGCCATGCCCTACGACATCGAGTTCCGGGATGAGCTGCCCAAGACCCTGGTGGGCAAGGTGGCCTACCGGGTGCTGGAGGACGAGGAGAAGGCGAGGATCGCCGCCCAGGCAGCGCAGCCGGAGGCGTGAGCGCCCTCCCCACCGCATAAAACAGAAAAGGAGACTGCCTGCCATGGAAGTGGAGCTGATACGGCAATACACACTGATCGTAGACTTTCTGGGCCACGTGCTGGGCCCTGACTATGAGATCGCCCTGCACGAGCTGGAGGACGACTCCAACCGGATCATCGCCATCGCCAACGGAGAGCTGACCGGACGGCACATCGGCTCCCCTCTCAGCAACAAAATGCTGGAGTTCGTGGCTGGGAACCTGTACGAGACGCAGAACTATGTGCTGAACTTTGAGTCCGTGTCCGCCACGGGCAAGACCATGTGCTCCAACTCCATGTTCATCAAGGGACGGCACGGGGAGCTGTCCGGCCTGCTGTGCATCAACTTCGACGCCAGCCGGTACGAGGAACTGAGCCGCAGGGTCATGGAGCTGTGCGGCGGTGGCGTGAAGCGGGGCGTACCCAGCGGCACGCGGCTCATCGCCGACGGCAACGACCCGGTGGAGACACCGGTACGCAGCGGCTATCCCACGTCCATCGCCGGCGCCACCGCCAGCATCGTATCCCAGGTGGTGGCCAACTATCCGGTGGAGGTGGACCGGCTGACCCAGGACGAAAAGATGGAGATCATGGACATTCTGAACCGCAAGGGCGTGTTCCTGCTGAAGGGATCCGTGAGCCATGTGGCACAGACGCTGCACAGCAGCGAGGCCAGCATCTACCGATATCTGGGCAAGCTGAACAACAAATGAAAAAGGGCGCCCGCGGGCGCCCTTTTTTCCTTTCAAACATTGACCGGAAAACAGAAATGCTATATAATGTATAGTCACAAACAAGGACTGGAGGCGACAGGATTGAAAACAAAGACCATCGTCCATAAATCAGCCGCACCCATCTACGCTGCGGCGGTGACGTGGGTGCTGTACGCACTGCTGTTCCCGCTGTATCAGGTGGGACACTTCCTGCTGGCGGCGGCGGCTTCCGCCGTTGTGGCACTGATCGCCCGGATGTTCTGCCGGGATGTGACCGAGACCGTGGAGGTGCCGGAGGAGCCGGTGAGCACCGGCAATGTGGACCTGGACAAGGCCATCGCCGAGGGCGACGCGGCCATCAAGGCCATGCGGGCGCTGAACGACCGCATACAGGACGAGACTATCTCCGGCCAGATCGACCGGCTGGAGGAGGTCAGCGGCAAGATATTCGACTATGTGAAGGCGCACCCGGAGAAGCTGCCGCAGATCCGGAAATTCATGTCCTACTACCTGCCCACCACGCTGAAGCTGCTCCGCAGCTACGACGAGCTGAGCCGCCAGGGCGTGTCCGGCCAGAACATCACCGGCACCATGGAGAAGGTAGAGGGCATGATGGCCACCATCGTGCTGGCTTTTGAAAAGCAGCTGGACAGTCTGTTCGGCGACCAGGCCATGGATATATCCACGGACATCACGGTACTGGACAACATGATGGCACGGGAGGGCCTGACCGGCGGCGACGCCGTGCACCAGGCGGCCCAGGAAAACCCGGTGGCCGACCCCCAGCCGGAGTTGGATATCCGCAATGCCGGGGACGCGCAGACACAGCCGCCCCAGGCGGAGGACAGCGTGGACGCCGGGAACGGCATCACGCTGGAGCTATGAGAACAATGTATATAACTTTGTAAGAATATAACAGAAAGGAAACAACCGCCATGACTGATAACATGATGCCCGAGCTGACCCTGACCCCTGACGATACCGCTACTGCCGCCGCAGTGGAGGTGCCCTCCCTGACGCTGACGCCGGAGGCCCCGGAGGTCCCCAAGGAGGAGGAAAAGAAGATCGAGCCGGTGGAGATGGACGACAAGCTGCTGACCGAGGAGGAAAAGCAGGCGGTGGAGGCCTTCTCCCACAAGATCGACATCCGCGACACCAACCAGGTGCTGCAGTACGGCGCCGCAGCACAGAAGAGCGTGGCGTCCTTCTCTGAGAACGCGCTGAACAACGTCCGCAGCAAGGACATGGGCGAGATCGGCGAGGACCTGAGCCGCCTGGTGGTGGAGCTGAAGGGCTTTGGCGAGGAGGACGAGAAGAAGGGGCTGTTCGGCCTGTTCAAGAAGGCCAGCAACAAGCTGGAGACCATGAAGGCCCAGTACAGCAAGGTCGAGGCCAATGTGGACAAGATCGCCCAAAATCTGGAGAACCATCAGATCACGCTGCTGAAGGACGTGGCCATGTTCGACCAGATGTATGAGCTGAACCTGAAGTACTACAAGGAACTGACCATGTACATCCTGGCCGGCAAAAAGCGCCTGGCCGAGGTGCGCTCCACGGAGCTGGAGGCGCTGCGGAAGAAGGCGGAGCAGACGGGTCTGGCCGAGGACGCCCAGGCCTACAACGACCTGGTGAACCTGTGCAACCGCTTTGAGAAGAAGCTGCACGATCTGGAGCTGACCCGCATGGTATCCGTGCAGATGGGCCCCCAGACCCGGCTTTTGCAGAACAACGACACGCTGATGATCGAGAAGATCCAGTCCTCCCTGGTGAACACCATCCCCCTGTGGAAGAGCCAGATGGTGCTGGCCCTGGGCATGGAGCACAGCCGTCAGGCTACCGCCGCACAGAATGCCGTCACCGAGATGACCAACGATTTGCTGAAGAAGAACGCCGATACGCTGAAGATGGGCACCATCGCCACCGCGAAGGAGGCCGAGCGCTCCATCATCGATATCGAGACGCTGCAGCACACCAACCAGCAGCTGATCTCCACCCTGGACGAGGTGCTGAACATCCAGAAGGAGGGCGCGGCCAAGCGCAAGGAGGCCGAAGTCGAGCTGGGTAAGATCGAGGGTGAGCTGAAGCAGAAGCTCATGGAGCTGCGGAGCTGATCGAAACACACAAACCGTCAGCCCAGCTCGACCGTGCGGCGAAGCCGCACACGCGCCGGACGGCGCGCACAAGCGTTTCGGCTGGCCGAAACCTTGCCGCAGGACGAATTCATTTCGTCCGAGGATGTCAGATCATCCGGGGCCCCCGTTTTGCGCGCAGCGCAAAATGGGGCGCTGGGTAAGATCGAGGGTGAGCTGAAGCAGAAGCTGATGGAGCTGCGGAGCTGAAAATAAGATCAATCTCCTTCGGAAAGGGGAACAGGTATGAAGTTTTTTGAAAAACGCGGCGTGGCACTGGTGGTGCTGATGCTGGCCATTGCCGGCGCGGTGTTCATCGGCCAGAGCCGCAAGGACGGCTTTATCGCCAAGAAGCCCACGGAGCTGCTGGACGTGCAGTACCAGGACTGGATCTGTGACGAGGCCGGTCTGCTGAACGGACAGACGGAGCAGCTGATCCGGGACTACAACGACAGCTGGAACAGCAAGTATTACGCCATTACGGCGGTAGCCAGCATCGACCATCTGACCGGCTGGGACGCGGAGGATTACGCCGCCAACCTGGGCGAGAAGTGGGGGCTGGGACGCAACGACATGATACTGCTGCTGGTGAAGGACGGCGACTGGCAGGTCTACTGCGGCGACAATGTGGGCTACACCATGACCGACACCCAGCAAAATCAGCTGCGGCAGGCCATCGAGACGACCTATTACAGCGGCGACTTCGACAGCGCCGTGACGGCCTTCTTCCGGCAGGCGGACGTGTTCTACGCCCAGGCGAAGCTGGACGGCGGCGACAGCAATGACAGCGGCTGGTACGCCCCGGCGGCACCGGCGGCCAGCAGCGGCGGCACGTCCATCGGCAGCGTGGTGGTGCTGATCATCGGTATCTTCTTGGTGTGGATGGTGCTGGATGCTATGCGGTACAGCCGCTATCGCCGGCGGTATATCGTGGGCGCACCGGTAAACGTGGTGCGTCCGGTGTACTATCCCATTTTCTGGGGCAGACGATACGCGCCGCCCCGGCCTCCCAGAGCACCCCGACCCCCGCGACCGCCCCACGGCGGAGGACCGCGACCGCCTCACGGCGGCGGGCCCCGGCCTCCCATGGGCGGCGGCCCGAGACCCGGCGCACCGCGACCGCCCCGGCCCAATAGCCGGCCCGGCGGCGGTCCGAGACCCAGCGCGCCCCGGCCCAGCCGGCCCAGTCGTCCCAGCGGCGGCAGCGGGTTCAGCGGCGGCGGCTTCGGCGGCAGTTCCCGCGGCGGCTCCCGAGGCGGCGGCTTTGGCGGCGGCGGTTTCGGCGGCGGCAAGCGTCGGTAAGCATAGTAAAAACACCCGGCCTGACGGCCGGGTGTTTTTGCGCTGCGGGGCCTTCGACCGGAGGTGTCTACTCCGAAGAGCTGACGGAAGCTACCGCACCTGGGTGATGAACTGCTCCAGGCCCTGCCGCAGCAGGGACGAGGCGGCCTGTCCCTCCCCCGCCTCGATATGGGCGGTGAATTGGGCCAGCCGTTCCAGACAGCGGTCGATGCCGGTAAGCTGGATATACTCCTTCCAGAACTCCAGGTTTACCCGGGTAAAGGCGTTGAACAGCAGCGGTGTGATGGTGTTGCCGCTGAGAAAGGTGATGCCCCGGTGGTAGCGGAACAGGGCCTCGGCCAGCGCATCCGTCCCCTCCTGCGCCGCCTGCTCCGCCTGGCGCTGTAAGGCCTGCAGCGCTGCCATGTCTGCCGGTGTGTGCCGCGCAGCCAGCTCCTCCATGGCGGGGCCCTCCAGATAATAGCGCAGCTGAAGGATACTGCCCGCCGTTTTGGCATCCGGGAGACCGCCATGGAAGTCCATGATGGCCCGCAGCGTTTCCAGGCTGCCGGTCTGGGCGTAGTCCGCCACGGTGACGCCGCGGCGGGAGGCGATGTCCAGAAAGCCGAGACGATGCAGCTCCCGCAATCCCTCATGGACCACGGTCTTGCTGATCTTCATTTCATCCGCCAGCTCACGCTCAGTGGGCAGCCGATCCCCCGGGCGCAGCTCGCCGGAGAGGATCATGCCCTCCAGCTGCTGGATGAACAGCTCCTTGACGGTGGGGGCGACGATCTCACGAAAGGCCATAGCGCATGCTCCTTTGCTTTCTTTTCTGGTCCGACCAGGACCATATAAAAAGTTATCACACCTTTGGCGGAAAAGTCAATAGGATATCGGCAAAAAAGTTGGTATTATAAGTACAATAGAGCTTAAAATCACAACGCTGCTCCCCTATGAGAGAAAAATATCTCTGGTCAGAGCAGCAGATAACGGAGGAGAGAGACGATGCGCGACATCAATGGCAGCAAGCCTACCAGCTTCCCCCTGGACGAGGAAAAGCTCTCGTTCAAGATCCCCTGTCCTGACCGGCCGCCCCGGGAGAAGATCCTGAACCTGGGCAGCATGATCACCAACCGCATTGGCCTGAAGGCCACCGCTGACGACCCCGAATACTGGGGGCTGGATACGCTGGTGACCGATGAGATGGCGGACGTGGCACTGAAAATGGGTGTCCGCAAGCCCAAGACCATCGAGCAGCTGATGAAGCTGACGAAGATGGAACGCGAGCCCCTGCAGAAGCTGCTGGACGAAATGGCCTGGCTGGGTCTCATTGAGTACAACTGGGAGAACCTGGACGGCAAAAACCCGAACCACGAGAAGCGGTATATCCTGCCCCTGTTCGTGCCCGGCAGCGCCGAGTTTTTGAATATGCGGCGGAGCCAGATCGACGCGCACCCGGAGGTGGCGGCGTTCTTTGAGCGCATGACCATGCTGCCCCTGGAGAAGATCACGCCGATGGTGCCCCCCGGAGGCGCGGGCATCGGTATGCACGTGATCCCGGTGGAGAAGGCCATCGAGACGGAGCAGGAGGCCATCGGGCTGGAGAAGATCTCCTACTGGCTGCACAAGTATGAAGGCAAGTACGCCAAGAGTATGTGCTCCTGCCGCGCCAGCCGCGACAAGCTGGGCGAGGGCTGCGGCGACGATGTGGAGAACTGGTGCATCGCCGTGGGCGACATGGCCGACTATGTGGTGCAGACCCAGCGGGGCGAGTACATCACCTATGACGAGGCGATGGCCATATTCAAGCAGGCGGAGGACAACGGCTTCGTCCACCAGATCACCAACATCGACGGCGAGCAGAAGATCTTTGGTATCTGCAACTGCAACGTCAACGTGTGCAACGCCCTGCGGACCAGCCAGATGTTCAACACGCCCAATATGTCCCGCAGCGCCTATGTGGCCGCGGTGGAGACGGAGAAGTGCGTGGCCTGCGGGCGCTGCGTGGAGAACTGTCCCGCCGGTGCGGTGAAGCTGGGCCAGAAGCTGTGCACCAAGGACGGCTATATCGAGTATCCCCGGGCCGAGCTGCCCGACAAGGTGAAGTGGGGCCCGGAGAAGTGGAGCATCGACTATCGGGACCGCAACCGCATCAACTGCTACGACACCGGCACCGCACCCTGCAAGACCGCCTGCCCCGCCCACATCGCCGTGCAGGGCTATCTGAAGCTGGCGGCACAGGGCAAGTACCGGGAGGCTTTGCAGCTCATCAAGCGGGAGAACCCATTTCCTGCCGTGTGCGGCCGCATCTGCAACCGCCGGTGCGAGGATGCCTGCACCCGCGGCACCGTGGACGAGGCCGTGGCCATCGATGAGGTCAAGCGCTTTATCGCCCAGCAGGATCTGGACGCGGAGACGCGCTTCATCCCGGAGAAGGTCATTCCCAAGGTGGACGGCGAATTCAGCGAAAAAATCGCCATCATCGGTGGAGGACCCGCCGGCATGAGCTGCGCCTACTATCTGGCGGAGAAGGGCTATCGCCCCACTGTGTTTGAAAAGGAGAGCCGCCCCGGCGGTATGCTGATGAACGCCATTCCCTCCTTCCGTCTGGAGAAGGACGTGGTGGAGGCCGAGATCGACGTGCTGCGCGCGCTGGGCGTGGAGTTCCGCTGCGGCGTGGAGGTGGGTAAGGACATCACCATTGCCCAGCTCCGTGAGGAGGGCTACAAGGGCTTCTATGTAGCCGTCGGATTGCAGCACGGCGGCGCCCTGGCCGTGCCCGGCGGCGACGCGGAGAACGTGATCTCCGGCATCGACTTCATCCGCGGCGTACATCTGCGGGACGAGAAGGCGCTGAAGGGCCGGGTGGTGGTCATCGGCGGCGGCAACATCGCGGCCGACGTGGCCCGCACCGCCGTGCGCTGCGGCGCGGAGAGCGTGAGCCTGTACTGCCTGGAGGGCTATGAGGAGATGCCCATGGGCGAGGAGGACCGCAGCGAGTGCGAGCGCGAGGGTATCGCCATTTACGCCGGATGGGGTCCCAAGGAGGTCCAGACCGAGAACGGCAAGGCCGCCAACATCGCCTTTGTCAAGTGCCTGAGCGTCAAGGACGAAAGCGGGCGCTTCGCGCCGGTGTACGATGAGAACACCGTGCAGATGGCCCCCTGCGGCACGGTGCTGTACTGCATCGGCCAGAAGGCGGAATGGAAGACGCTTCTCGCGGGCACCCAGGTGGAATTCAACCCCAACGGCACCGCCAAGGCCGATCCCGTCACCTATCAGACGGCTGAACCGGACATCTTCGTGGGCGGCGATGCCTATACCGGCCAGAAGTTCGCCATCGATGCCATTGCCGCCGGCAAGCAGGGCGCGATCAGCCTGCACCGCTATGTGCAGGGCGCCACGCTGACCATCGGCCGCGACCGCCGGCAGTTCATCGAGCTGGACAAAAAAAACGCGCTGATCGCCGTGGACAGCTACGACAACACGCCGCGCCAGCGCATCGGCTACAACGACGCCCTGCGTAAGACCTTCCGGGACGAGCGCGTGGCCTTCACCGCCGAGCAGGTGAAGGCGGAGACGGCCCGCTGTCTGGGCTGCGGCGCCAGCATCGTGGACCCCAATAAGTGCATCGGCTGCGGTGTGTGCACCACCAAGTGCGCCTTTGACGCCATCCACCTGCAACGGGAGCGTCCGGAGTGCAGCACCATGTACGCCTGCGAGGACAAGATGAAGGCCATCCTGCCCTACATGATCAAGCGGAACATCAAGATCAAGAAGGCGGAGCGCAGAGCCAAGAAAGCGGCCAAGTGATATGCACGAGCTGGGCATTGTTTTCCACGTGATCAAGACCGTGGAGCGCGTGGGCGCGGAGAATGACCTGACCCGCGTGGCAGGCGTAACGCTGGAGCTGGGCGAGGTGTGCGGCGCCATCCCAAGGGAGCTGATCAGCTGCTGGGACTGGGCCGTGCAGAGATCCGACCTGCTGCGGGGCGCGCAGCTGCACATCGACACGCTGCCCGCCGTGACACACTGCGGCGGCTGCGGTGCGGACTACCCCACTGTGGCCCACGGGCGAGTCTGCCCCCACTGCGGCAGCGGGGATACCTGGCTGCTGCGGGGCAGCGAGATCAGCATTAAAGAGATAGAGGGTGCGTAGTATGGATACCTATAAGATCATCGAAGTAAAGGAGAGCGTGTTTGCCGACAACGACCGGGAGGCGGCACGGGTACGGGAGGCGCTGAAGCAAAAGGGAACGTTCCTGCTGAACCTGATGTCCTCCCCCGGCAGCGGCAAGACCACAACGCTGCTGCGGACCATCGAGGCGCTGAAGGACGAGCTGCGGATGGGCGTGATGGAGGCGGACATCGACTCGGACGTGGATGCCGCCGCTATTGCCGGCGCCGGGGTACGGTCTATCCAGCTGCACACCGGCGGGATGTGCCACCTGGACGCGGGTATGACGGAACAGGGCCTGCGGGAGATCGGCACGGACGATCTGGACCTGGTGGTGCTGGAAAATGTGGGGAACCTGGTGTGTCCGGCGGAATTTGACACCGGCGCGGTGAAGAACGCCATGATCCTCTCCGTACCGGAGGGTCACGACAAGCCCCTGAAGTACCCCCTGATCTTCACCGTGTGCGATGTGCTGCTCATCAACAAGACCGACGTGCTGCCCTATTTCGACTTCGACATGGAGAAGGTGATCGAATACGCCCACCGGCGCAATCCGAAGCTGGAGGTCTTCCCGGTATCGGCCAAGACCGGCGAGGGTATGGACGCCTGGTGCGACTGGCTGCGTAAGCAGGTGAAGGACTGGCAGGCATGACAAAAGGCCCCGCGGCGAAAGCTACGGGGCCTTTTCTTTTTATGAACGGTGTCTGCAGGTCAAAAGTCGGCCTTGTAAATCCCGGCGCGTTGGTTTATAATATAATGTACTGTCAAAACGGCTGCGGAATGCAACGCAGAAGAACATAGAAAAGGTGAGAATGATATGGAACGAATGAGAATTGCCGCGATCTTCGCCGATCAGGAGTCCCTGGGCGGCAAGGACGTGACCGTGTGCGGCTGGGCACGCACCATCCGCGACATGAAGACCTTTGGCTTCATCGAGCTGAACGACGGCTCCTGCTTCAAAAATCTGCAGGTGGTCATGTCCGCCGAGGAGCTGGCCAACTATAAGGACATCGCCGCACAGAACGTGGGCGCGGCACTGATCGTCAAGGGCACCGTGGTGCTGACGCCGGATGCCAAGCAGCCCCTGGAGGTGAAGGCCCACAGCATCGCGGTAGAGGGAAAGTCCACGCCGGATTACCCCCTGCAGAAGAAGCGCCACAGCGTGGAATTTCTGCGGACCATCCAGCACCTGCGGCCCCGTACCAACCTGTTCTCCGCCACGTTCCGGGTACGCTCCGCGGCGGCCTACGCGGTGCATGAGTTTTTCCAGAGCCGGGGTTTCGTGTATGTACAGACCCCCATCATCACCGGCAGCGACTGCGAGGGTGCCGGCGAGATGTTCCAGGTGACCACCCTGGATCTGAACAACGTCCCCAAGACCGAGGACGGGCAGGTGGACTACTCCCAGGACTTCTTCGGCAAAAAGACCAGCCTGACGGTGTCCGGCCAGTTGAATGCCGAGAACTTCGCCATGGCCTTCGGCGATGTGTATACCTTCGGCCCCACCTTCCGTGCGGAGAACTCCAACACCCAGCGCCACGCCGCCGAGTTCTGGATGATCGAGCCGGAGATGGCCTTCTGCGACCTGGCCGGTGACATGGATGTGGCCGAGGCCATGATCAAGCACATCATCCGCCGGGTGCTGGAGCGCTGCCCCCAGGAGATCGACTTCTTCAACAGCTTCGTGGATAAGGGGCTGAAGGAGCGTTTGGAGCACGTGGCGTCCAGCGACTTTGGCCGGGTCAGCTACACCGACGCGGTGGAGATCCTGAAGAAGAATAATGACAAGTTCGACTACAAGGTGGAGTGGGGCACCGACCTGCAGACCGAGCACGAGCGCTATCTTACCGAGCAGGTATTCAAGAAGCCTGTGTTCGTCACTGACTATCCCAAGGAGATCAAGGCGTTCTATATGCGCCTGAACGACGATGGCAAGACCGTGGCCGCGGCAGACTGCCTGGTGCCCGGTATCGGCGAGATCATCGGCGGCAGCCAGCGCGAGGAGCGTCTGGAGCTGCTGGAGAGCCGTATCAGGGAGCTGGGCATGAACCCGGAGGACTACTGGTGGTACTGCGACCTGCGTCGCTACGGTTCCTGCCGTCACGCCGGCTTCGGCCTGGGCTTCGAGCGCATGGTGATGTACCTCACCGGTGTCAGCAACATCCGCGACGTGGAGCTGCATCCCCGCACGGTGGGCAACGCGGAATTTTAAGCGAAAGCCAAAAGAGCACCCATGGGGTGCTCTTTTTATCTGTACGAATAAATATCCCCCGGCTAGGCCGGGGGATATTTATTTATTTTGTCGTGCTATGCGCCTATGCTAATTTCCGCACCTCATACAAGCGCATTGATGGCATCAGTTACACCATCTACCCCGGCGAATGGATCATGTCTGTGGAGGAATTGTCCCGGTATTTCCGCACACGCTTCCGCCGCCAGACCTTGGCCGCTTTGGAGGGACTGCAAAAGAAAGGGCTTATCAGTTTTCTTGTTCTCGGACATGGTAAGCTGGTCAAATTCAAGATTCGCGGCTGGCGGCGTCACAACACGATTCTCGACTACAATGCGCCCTGTCAGAAGGATACCGGCTTTTTCTTCGTCCCTGTCTCCACGGCCGCAGAACTGGTCAGTGCCGGTCACTGCTCGGAGATGGACGCTGTACTGGATCTATGGCTGAACACGGTCTATAACGATCCGCAAGTCCTTGGCTCAGATGTCGGGCCGGTGGTTTATCTCCGCAATGGTACAGGCTGTCCGCTGGTCAGCTATGCGGAGCTGGCATCCCGATGGGGCATCTCTAAGGCGACCGCTGGCCGATACCTCAAGCGCATGGCTGAACGGGGCTATCTGCAACTGACAACTTTCCCCGGTACGCACGGCACCACGATCTACCTCCAGAACTATCTCTCCACCATGTTCCAAATTTCTGACATCGTGGTGGATAAGGAGGAGATCGCCATGAGCCTTGGCATCAAGCTGGAGCTTCAGGAAGAAACCACCCTGACCACTGCGGCATCCAGCGGTTCAAATGAGGCCGGTAGCGTTTCAGAAATGAACCGCCATCGAATCGAGCGAAAGATGCGTGAAATCCTTGTGGCACAAGGGCTGCCGTGTGCTTCATGCCCCAAATCCAAATATATGTTATTACCATTATCCGACGACTGCGAGGTTACGATAGAAGGGGTGCCTCCGCTGCGCCGGTGGCTTCAACTGGTGGTCACCTGCGGTGACGCTCATGAAGTCTATCACTTTGAACTCAGATTGCACCCGACAGGGATGCGCGGCGATAAGGAGGTCGAACGATGAAAAAGACTGCACAGGAACCCAAAGTGACCGAGAACCCCTTGTACCATGACACGTGGATGCTGTTGCGCAAGTACCGGGACGTGGTGTGGAGCCTGGAGCTGTCCGTGCAGCAGGTACGTCGGCAGTTCCAGATCGAGTATGGCAGCAGCATAGAGGAGTTTCTGGAATCCCTCTATGTGGCCGGCATCACCTTCGAGGGCTCGGCGATTGAGGATCATGCCCGCTGCATCGAGCGCAGCTACAAGATGCTGAAGCTGCTGGATACCTCCGTGGAGCTGCTGCGGACAAAGCACAAATACGGTGAGAGCTATTACTGGCTCCTGTACTACACCTACCTGTCACCGCAGCAGTTGGCGAACACGCAGGAGATCATCGACAAGCTGGAGCCGCACATTCGGGACATCAGCTACCGCACCTACTTCCGCAAGCGCCAGATGGCGATTGATGCCCTAAGTTCGGTGCTGTGGGGGTATTCGTCAAAGGAGAGTCTGGCACTGCTGGAGAAGTTTGTGCCGGAGGAAATGTAGAAAAAGATTGGGTATGCCGATAAAAGAAGAATGGCATACCCAATCTCAATGAGACAGCGCAGAATTGCAAGAAGGCTCAAACCATATATACGGGAGCTTCATAGTGTGAGATAGAATTATGAGTCCGAGTTGCTATTTAGTATATCCTCTAAGAGTTTGATTTGCGGTGAAATCTTTTCGAGCTCCTTCATATACATTTTCCCCTCAGTATGGATAAAAACGAAATCCTGCAGTTTTTTCCCAAGCTTCAAAAGAGGAACCCACAAGGAGACTGCACCGCCACCTGATATGATGATGGCAGCAAGGGACATGATGCCCTTAGAGTCATTAACTCCCGTAGCGACAGTAACAACCGCAGAAACTATCATAATAATTATTAGCAAGGTAGCTGCACAATTTTTAACCCAATATGAGATGTTGCGTGCACGATTATCTGCGTTCTCTCGAGCGTCCCTGCGTAGTTTCCCGATGGAAGACTTGACGGTTGCTTGCTGAGCAAGAAGCTTTTCCGAAGCAGCGTCATAGCGCCGATTTGCCTCAGCTACATCCTCTAAGGCCTTGGAGGCAACAATGGTCGCTTCTTTTGCGTATTGAGCTTTAACACGGTCTCGAACAGCTAACACAGATGTATCATCAAGAGCATCATAATTGCCACCGCATAGATCCATTATTTCTGCGCGAGCATAGGTGCTGAATCGCAAGTTTGCAGCCTCGTCCTCGGTTAAATCTCCTCTCTTGGACATACGTACAGTGATATCATAAAAGCGCTCCATTACAGAAGAAGTAGGGGTCACTGCGGCACTCGCAGCGGACACAAGTAATAGCCGCGGGATCTGACGGTTCTGCATAGAGTATTTGACCCAAAGAATCGATGTCAAATCGGTGTCAGTTATAAGTGGGCTGATCCACATACGGTAAGCTTGATAGTGTAAGAATTGATTTGCTTCACGCACTAAGTTGTTGTTTGTAGTTAGAAAGATAGAGGGGCACGATTCAATGGTCTCGTATTTCATGCCGTTGCGTTGCATAACGACATAGCTTATAGCGTCAGCATCATTTTCCAACATTTTAGGAGAGTGAGCATACCTGGTTATTTTTTTGGAGATATGTTCGGTAAGTCCAGCATAATCTATGTAAGCGGAGGGGGCTCTTTTAAGCACACCCGTTCTGTCGACATAGGACTCTCTTGAGGCAATAGTAATGTTCAGTTCTTTTAGATTAGCCGCTAAGGATCGTATTTCGCGATCAATTTCAATTGATGTTAGATGATCTGTTTCTAACCGCTCCAATGGTTGTGTAACTTTTGTGCTACATGCATCTCGATCTCTGAAGTTGCGAAGGATATCGGCTATTTCGTCACTATGCTGCGGGAAAATATACAGACTTGCTCCATTTTCACGTAGCATATTAAGCAATACATCTGCGGCTGCTTTTTGCTCTGGTAGTTTATAATTGAGAGCGCATAAAACAAAAGTTGTATCCAAATAGACGGAAAGATTTGTTAAGCGCCGCGCTTTTGTAAAAGAGGAAACATTGGTCGTATCAATGTAAATCGCAGACGTAAGCATAATGCCACGGGCAACTCTTACAATCTTGGAAAAAAGGGAAGGGTTATCGTCTTTTGCCTCCAAAACAAAACGCCCGATTTGGTAGTTTCGCACATCCGTATTTCCAATTGTGTTGGCGCGTAGTTCGTCAATGTCAAATAGTACGTCAAACCCACGCGATTCGAAGAATTCACCTAGCCATATGGTGACAGCATCTTCTGTTGCATGTAGAGAAGGTGACACAGACACCAACCTCTTAGTAAGAGCGGTTGTAATATCATGAACTTCAGAACGAGCTAAGGATTCCTGCGACTTGAAAAGAGACAAAACGCTCTCAAGTGACTTAGCTAATTTATAATTTCCATGTGGAGCACTGATAACATAGTGATCACTGGATCGGACCATCCGTTGCAGAATTTTATCAAGAACGGGGAGAGGCATATTGGAAAAGGCATATTGTTGGTCCATAAGTTCCAGTATACGGGACTTATCTATTTTTCCCCCAACTACAGTAGAGTCCGCAATGCACATGGTAACAAACCGTTCTAAAAGCTTTAAGTTGTCTAGGGCTTGCTGGTCACTCATGGCAGTCAACATAGCACTGCTGATAAGAAGTCTGCTAGTTTTCATCTCAAATCCCTCCTTGTGCTTCATTTTATCACCTCCAGCACGCATTCGTCAAATTTCTATGGTCTAAAGTAAATAGTAACTCATTGGTTTTGAGAAAAAACGATATATTTGTCGTTGTCGGTACATAAAAGAAATTACCGCAGCGGAATAGTCGCAGCACCGAAAGGCACTTTCCCGCCACAACATTGGCACGGTTTTGCGATTTCGGCGTAAATCCAAGTGTGCTATACTGTGTATGCTCAAAACTATGCCAAGGCGATACGAGTAACACCATCCTACGGGGTGGTGTTATTTTATTTCCGGGTATTTGGGCAGTCCAAGAGGGGCGGCTTTTAAGGATCTGTCCCTCCACATCTTTTCTATCACAGGAGGTATCACGAGTGAAAAAACATGACCTGACCAAGACACATCTCCACAGGGCAAGTCCCGGCATGGCACTATATGCGGCCTTCGCGGGCGTGACCATGGCCGCCATGCTTTGCCAGCCTGTCTTTGCCGCCACCGTCTGGGAGAAGGCCAATGAGATCATGAAGGATGTCTATAACCAGATTCTTCTTATCTCCACCATTGCCGCCATTGTCACCGCGTCGGTGGCACTGCTGATGATGAACTTCTCCCGCAGCGGCCGCACTGTGGACGAGAGCCGCGCATGGCTCAAGCGTATCATCATCACATGGGCAATCCTTAACGGTTTGGGCTTCATCATGTCCTATGTGACGCCCTTCTTCGCAGATGGCAGATGGAACGGATAACGCCACGCTGCCCGGCTGAGAAAGGAGAGGTGCTATGGGCATATTAGATGGCATTGTAGAATGGATCGCGGAACAGGTCATGTACGGTCTTGACCTTATCAACACCTCTGTACTGGGGGCTCTGGGCTGCGACATGACCACCTTCCTGCGCTACTTCCCCGCCGCGGAGACGATGTACAACATCTTCGTGGCACTGGCTATCGGCATGATCCTGCTGAACCTGATCTGGCAGCTATTCAAGAACTACGGCCTTATAGCAGGCGTAGAGGCAGAAGACCCGGTAAAGCTGACGATCCGCTCCGTGCTGTTTATCCTGCTGGCCTATTTCGCAGATGAAATCGTGGAGCTGATACTGAAAATCGGCGGGACACCCTACGCATGGATCATGTCGTCTGAACTGCCCGCACTGAACTTTGCCGACTTCAATTCGGTCATACTTACCATCCTTGGGGTTTGCGCCAACGGCGCGGTGGCTCTAATCGCCCTGATCCTCGTCCTCATATTGGCGTGGAACTATATCAAGCTGCTATTTGAGGCGGCGGAGCGTTATGTGCTCCTGGGCGTTCTGGTATTCACGACACCGGTGGCTTTTGCTACGGGCGCGGCGCAGAGCACCTCCAACATCTTCAAGGCGTGGTGCCGGATGTTCGGTGGCCAGATATTTCTGCTGCTGATGAACGCATGGTGCCTGCGCCTGTTCATCACCATGGTGGGAACCTTCCTGGCAAACCCCTTATCCCTATAGGAGACGATCATGAATCAAAAAACGAAATACATCACAGGGATCGTGTTGTTCGTACTGGTTATATGTGCGCTCACGATCCCGGCCTTTGCTCTGACGGAATCAGATGTGCAGTCTCAGGTCTCAGCCTCCGGTAAAGAAGGCGTGGCCGGAAACCTGTTCATCTGGTTTCTGTGCGCAGTGGCATTTTTGAAGATCTCACAGAAAATCGACAGCTTCATGCAGGGCCTTGGCATCAATGTGGGCCATACAGGTGGCTCTATGCTGGCAGAAGCGATGCTGGCCGCGCGGAGCATCGCTGCCGCCCGTGGTGTTGCCGGCCGGGGTCGAGGAGGAAACGCAGGCCGGGGTGGAAGTACCGGTGGCAGCAGCGGCGACAGCAATACCTTCCTACAAGGCGGTCTGGCCGGTGTCGTCAATCGCAGCTTCTATAACGGCGCATACCGAAACGCCACCGGTACAGGCAGCGGCGGCGTTGGCGGCATGGCGTTCCGTGCCTCTATGACCAAGGGCGGCGATATTGCCAATAACGTTATCAGCCGTATTGCCACCGGCAGCGCAGGATCTGGGGATGTCATGTCCGGCAATATGGCAGCGGACGCTCTCATGTCCTATATGGGCTATACGGCTCTTGGTGAAGGCGCGGCGGATATTCCGACCTTCTCCAATGTGGAGATCGGCGGTGGGCATATCACCGGCACGGAGACCTCTGAGGAAGAACCTGACGGTCGTGCCTTTGCCATGTACAGCACTGAACAGTATATGGAGCCAAAACGGGAATACACCACCGTCACCACCGTGGATGGCGCAAAATGGTATAGGCAGTACGCACAGGACGTAGTGGAGAAAAAGCCCTATCAGAATCCGGATGGCGGCATTTCCTATCGTGAGAGCCTGATCCGGCGTCTGCCTGACCCGCCTCGCAGAAAGGACAAGACCTGATATGACCCAGCAAGAACGCAGCGGTCTGAACGAAGCCGCTGAGATCAGCGCACACGCTGCCGGTGCCGTGCACGGCGCCATCAAAACCGGAAAAGCGGTAAGCGGCGCGGCAAAAGGTGCTGCTGCCGCAGGCCCTTACGGTGCGGCGGCAGCGGCACTCTGGACACATCGCAAGGCGGTTGCTGCCATCATTGCCGGGTTGCTGGTGCTTCCCGTCCTGTTCATCATGCTGCTGCCCTCCCTGATCTTCGGCGGGTTGACCAAGGCAGGGGTTGAAGGAAGTCCAGACACACCGATTCTTAATGACAACGCCGCCATTGCGGAGAACATCAATCAGATCTCGCAGGCAATCAGCGACTTGCTGGAGGAAGGGCAGGAGGATGTTCGCGCCCGGATTGACGCGGATTTTATCGCTTCCGGCGCTGACCAGAAGGAGATCATCAATCCATACGAAAGCTCCCCGGCCTACAATGCCAACCGCTTCATTGCCATGTACTGTGCCGCCAAAAATCAGGACTACGCATCTATCTCCCTCGGGGATATGGAGAACGTAATCCGTAAGGCCAAGGACGCCCTCTATACCTTCACGGGCACGGAGGAGTCTCGCACGACTACGGTAACGGAAACGAATACAGATCCCAAAACCGGTAAGGTCACGGTGACGGAAACGGAAGTAACAGAGATATGGAAGATATATACCATCGTCTACAACGGAGAGGCCTATTTTGAGGATAAGATATTCGCTCTGTCGGATGAACAAAAGGGACTGGCGGAAAACTACGCCCAGAACCTGAGCGTATTCCTGGGCGATGGTATGATGCAGGGCTTGCTGCCTGTCGAGTCCGCCGGCCTTGTATCTCTGGGCGACATTCGTTTCTCGGATGGCGCGACGCAGGTGGTCTACTATAATCAGTTGGACAAGCGGTACGCGCACAAGCCCTACGGCACCGACGACATCGACACCTACGGCTGCGGGCCTACCTGTATGGCAATGGTGGTATCTTCTCTGACCAACGAGACGGTCGATCCCGTTGAGATGGCACGTTGGGCCTATGAAAACGGCTACTGGTGCAGTAGAAGCGGTTCCTACCATTCGCTGATCCCCGGTGCTGCCAAAGCGTGGGGGCTTCCGGTACAGGGCTGCGGGAAAACAGAAGGGCAGCGCATTGTGGATGCGCTCTCTCAAGGCAAGCTGGTGGTGGCAATCATGCTGAAAGGTCATTTCACCAGCTCAGGACACTTCATCGTGCTGCGCGGTGTGGAGAACGGAAAGATACTGGTGGCCGACCCTGCCAACTATACCCGAAGCCAACAGGCATGGGATCTGTCTATCATCCTGAATGAAGCCAGCGGTCGTGCCGGTGCTGGTGGGCCTTTCTGGATCGTAGGGTAGGAAGGAGAACTAAATGTGAGTAAACCAAATGAATATGACACCTATATCATCCCGCCCAATTTTATTGAGGGCGGGACTTTTTTCGGCGGGCTGCTGAAGCTCCGCAACACAGCCGAGGCGCTGGTCATTGTGCTGGCTATCGGCATACCGGTGTTCTCGGTGTCCGCCCTGACATTGGCTGCTAAAATCATCATTCTGTGCCTGACCGCACTGCCTCTTGGCATCATCGCGCTGGTTGGCATCAACGGCGAAAGCCTCTCCTCGTTCATCTTTCTTGTCCTGAAATATCTCCATAACCGCCGCGTTATTACACGCAACGAAGAAGAACAGGGCAAGCGAAAGAAACGGAAGAAGCATAAAGCTAAGAGCGGTGACGACGCGCCCAAGTACATCAATCCAGTGGCGGAATACCTGCCTGTGGAGAAGATCGAAAACGGCATCATCTACACACGGGATCACCGTTACCTGAAGATTGTCGAAGTTATACCTATCAACTTCCTGCTGCGCAGTGCCAGAGAGCAGCGAAACATCATCTATTCATTTATTTCGTTTCTGAAAATCAGCCCGGTCAAAATGCAGATCAAGGTCATTGCCAAGCGTGCCGACCTGAACCGGCACAGAGAGATCGTGCAGCAGGAGATGGCGCAGGAAACCGATGAAAACTGTCGCCTGCTGCAGCAGGACTACCTGACGCTCATTGACCGGATCGGCGCACGGGAGGCCACTACACGCCGGTTCTTCATGGTATTTGAATATGAGGCATGGACAGGTCGGAAACGGGATAACGAGGAAGCGGAGGCCATCGCCTCCCTGCAAACGGCAGCCCGCACCGCAGTCAATTATCTCAAGCAATGCGGCAATGAGGTGCTGATCCCGGAAAACGATGATGAATTTACGGTCGATACCCTCTACCATTTGCTGTGCCGCAACACCACTACATCGCTGCCGGATCGAGTTCGCCGGATCGTTGCCCAGTATCAGGAGAAAGGGCTGGAATCTGAGATCGACGCCATTCCCTGTACGGAGTTCTTTGCCCCTGACACCATCGACTTCACCAACGGGCGGCATATCTGTATTGACGGACTCTACTACGCCTATCTGCTGGTACCCTCTACCGGCTATAAGGCGCAGGTACCAGCCGGCTGGCTGTCCCTTATCGTCAATGCCGGGGATGGCATTGATCTGGATATGTTCATCAGCCGCCAGCCGAAAGCCCGCATGGTACAGCGGCTGGGACAGCAGCTTCGTATCAATCGCAGTAAGATCAAGGACGCCAGCGATACAAACACGGACTTTGATGATCTGGATGGGGCCATTCGCAGCGGCTACTTCCTGAAGGAAGGGCTGAGCAACAACGAGGACTTTTATTACCTGAACCTGCTGATCGCAGTGACAGCTCCCACAGTGGATGAACTGGAATGGAAAGTCAATGAACTGAAAAAACTGCTCGTGTCCCGAGATATGGACGTGTGCAGCTGCGCCTTTCATGAGGAGCAGGCGTTTCTATCGTCGCTGCCGCTGGTCAGCATGGAGAAGCACCTCTTTGAACGCTCCAAGCGCAATGCGCTGACCACCGGCGTGGCAAGCTGCTACCCCTTCACGTCCTATGAGCTGAGTGATGAAAACGGCATCCTGTTCGGCCTGAACAAGTACAACAACTCTCCGGTCATCATCGACATCTTTGACTCCAAGGTTTATAAAAACGCCAATATTGCCGTATGCGGCACCAGCGGCGCGGGCAAGACCTTCCTGATCCTGCTGATGGCACTCCGTATGCGGCGTAAGGGCATACAGGTTTTCATGCTGGCACCCTTGAAGGGTCATGAGTTCCACCGTGCCTGCATCAACACAGGCGGCGAGTTTATCAGTATCTCCCCCGCCTCCAAAAGCTGCATCAACGTGCTGGAGATACGTAAGATAGACAAGTCCGTGGAGGAAACGCTGGATGGCCCCGGTATCGAACGCTCTGAGCTGGCAGCAAAAATTCAGCGGCTTCATATCTTCTTTGCCCTGCTGATCCCCGATATGTCCTATGAGGAAAAACAGCTTTTGGACGATGCCCTGATTCGTACCTACGCACGGAAAGGTATCACCCATGATAACGCCTCTCTCAGTGATCCGGATAACCCCAACGTTTACCGCCAGATGCCTGTGTTGGGCGACCTCTACGACGTTCTGCGGGAGGAAAGCGATACCAAACGCCTTTCCAACATCATCAACCGCTTTGTACACGGCTCGGCCAGCACCTTCAACCAGCAGACCAATGTGAATCTGGACAACAAATTCACAGTGCTGGACATCTCGGAACTCAGCGGTGATCTGCTGCCTATCGGCATGTTCGTAGCTCTGGATTTCGTGTGGGATAAAGCCAAAGCCAACCGCACGGAGGAAAAGGCCATCTTCATCGACGAATGCTGGCAGCTCATTGGCGGCGGCTCCGGCACCTTCGGCGTCGGCAACCGTCTTGCAGCTGAAATGGTGCTGGAGATCTTCAAGACCATCCGCGCCTATTCCGGCAGCGGCATTTGTGCGACACAGGATCTGAACGACTTCTTCTCCCTGGACAACGGCAAGTACGGCAAGGGGATTATCAACAACTGCCGCACGAAAGTCATACTGAATCTGGAGGATGAAGAGGCCCAGCGCGTTCAGCAGGTATTGCATCTCTCCGAAGCGGAGGTCATGGAGATCACCCACTTTGAGCGGGGTAACGGCCTGATCAGCAGCAATAACAACAATATCACGGTAGAGTTCAAGGCCAGTCCGCTGGAACGCGACCTTATCACCACAGACCGCCGTGAGCTGCTTGACCTGCTGCGCCGCATGAAGCGACCGGAAGCCTAATACGGCGTTTATACGGAGATAACACGCATTACAAAATCAATACGCATTTAATACGGAGTTAATACGCATTACGGAGGTGATGCCGCCTATGAGAAACAGAGAGCAGATCTATGGACAGGAGGCCGCAGAACTGCTGCGGAACATAACCGTCTATCACTGCATGCGCCGTGACCAGCTTCTACGCCTGTATCCGGGCAAGGAGGGCGTGATTGAAAACCTGCTGCGCTATCTGGTCAAGCAGCAGCGGATATTTTATAACACCGGCCGGGATTGCTACGGAGATGTCCCTGACTGCCGCGAGGACAGAGAACTGACAGCGGCACTATGGGTGCTGCTGGACTTTATCGAAAAGGTGGAGTATCACAGCCCTGACAATATGCCGGCAAAGCTGGTATTCTTCGCCGATGGCGAGGTATATGAGGTCGTCTATGTAGGCCCGGGTAAGGAAGCGTTGCTGCAGCACGCGCTGGCCGCGGAAGATGATTCCGGGCAACGGCTCGTTATCATTGAGGAACAAGACCAAATGCAGCACCTGCACATCCCTCATATCGCCGCCTACTGCATGGTGGATGAGCAGGGCTGCGTACAGTACTTCAGGAAGGAGGAACCTTGTGGACAGAGCCACCCTCTCGCAGCGGATAGAGAGCATTTTGAATGAGATCACCCGCCTGTCCAACACGCTCTACGCTATGGACAACACGAATATCCAGCGGCATTCAGATAACTATGAAATGCTGTCCACCGAGGCCGCACTGCGGGGTGAGGTCATTGCCTGCCGGCTGCGGCACCTGATCTATGAGACGACCACCATCCGAAAAGCCGAGTATCTGACATCAGCTGGTGTCATGCAGGGCATCTCTGTTATAGAGAAAGATGGCATACTGGAAATCACGCTCCCCTGCCTACTGCCTAAGAAGAGCAAGAAGCATAACTGCGAGTATCTGACAGACCCCATCTACTACACGCTTAGTAAGTATGCGCAGACACACACGCTGCCCAAGTTCCGGCACTGTGTTGTCTGCTTTTCTCATATCTACAGCCGCGAGTTGTCGCCCAACCGGGTGCGTGACTATGACAATCTGGAGCTCAAGCAGCTTTTGGATGTGATTGCCACTTTCATTATGGAGGATGATACAGGTCTGCTGTGCGATGCCTATAACACGACGGAGATCGGCGACGGTGACTGTACCCGCGTGTCGGTGATGGATAAGGAGCGTTTTCAGGGCTGGCTTTCGGACCGCGAGAATCGGCTCAGATCTATATCCGATTTATAGTGTTTCGACCGTGTCAAAAACAGTACACATGACGATGGTACGGCAAAGCCTGTATTTCCGGGCATTTTCACATGACCGGTGCGGGCGAAAAATACCGTGGTCATGGCAGTCTGGGTACTGCACACCAGAAGGAGGTGGTCAGTATGAGTACCCTACCACAGAAAGTTCCCGGTAGCCTATCACAAGCCTATCAGCTATTGGCGCTGGTCGCCCTGTCCGGTGAGCTGCCGGCCAGCCAACTGAGCAGGCTCGCCGGTGGCACCAGCTACAAAGAGAACGTGGTCAAGTCGCTGAAGCGTCAGCGGCTTTTGCTGTCCTACTATAAGAACGGACTGCGTGGATACCGGCTAACCGCCGCGGCGAAAAAGCTGCTGCTGGAGCACAACCCGGAGAGGTTTTCTTTCTACCTGTCCGGAGCCTGTGCCACCAACCACATCAGGAGTGAGCCAGAGCAGAGGCTTCGACTCCACCGTGTCTCTCAGACATTGATCACCATGCGTAACGCCAACGTTAGTATCTTCCGCGATGAAAAACCCGGCGTATTCCGTCCCGGTGAAACAGCGATTGGTAGCATCTGCACACCTGCCTTCTACACCTCCCGTGAGATCAAGGAGATGGGGACGACCTTTGTTAAAATCCGTGGTGCCCGGTCTGTGGGCGTTTTACTGACACCGCAGCATATCCACGTGGTTTATAACATGGGCAACGCGCTGATGAAATGGAGCTATAAAGCTGAGATGCGGACAAAGGCACTCATGCAGACGGTGCTGTGCCGTGAACGAATGCCGCATCAGTATCGCCCGGATGCGGTGCGGGGTCTTCTGCTGGGTGACAGCATGGAACTGGCCTATGAGCTGCTGACTGATCAGGGTGGCAAAAACTATTTCGTTTTGGATGGCAGCTATGAGCGGTTCTGCTTCTTGACCAACGATCATCATGGAGAGGTGCTGCTGCGCCTCCTCTGTGATGAAGAGTTGGACAATGACCTGCGCGAGCTGCTTCTCCTCGATCTGGAGCCCCAGCAGCTGAGTGAAACAGTGGAGAATGACGCCATGACGCCGGATGGTGCGCCGGTGCTGCTTGCCTATGACTGTGACCTGCCGCGGATCAGGAGGTTCGATACGGCACTGCGGCTTCAAGACCGCTATGGCATCCTGATCTGCTTCGACCATCAGGCCGAAGTGCTGCGCCGCTACTGCGGCGACAGGGCTGTTGTGCAGGGCATTGACTTTGCTGCGTTCGAGAGGAGGTTTTTCCCGTAGAAAAAAAGAAACTGCGAACGCTGCTATTCGCACTCCCGTTATTTCTATCAGGGTTGCTGTTTGGCGGCGGTTATCTATCGCAATTCGTCCGGAACTATCAACAGTGGAAGGACGCGGGCGGAACGCCAGGCGACGGAAGCTCCCCGGCCGCGCCGGTGCTGTCCTTCTCCGCTTGCTGCGAAGCACTGTTCAGTAAGAGCGGGCTCATCGGCGTAGGACTTTGCCTGTTGCTGCTGAGCCTGCTGATCGTCATGGTGATGCGCATGGGCTATTCCGATGTTGGGGAGTATGACGCGGAGCGCAACCTGACCTACTCCAACAAAGGCACCTACGGAACGGCTGGTTTCATGGAGAAAGCGGAGATGAAGGGCGTTCTTGATCTGGTGTCCGATATCCGCAAACACAGCGGCGTCATACTGGGCAAGCTGGACAATCAGGTGGTGTGTATTCCCGAAAACTCCCGGCTTAACGGCAATATCGCCGTGTTCGGCGCCAGCGGCTCCATGAAAACGCGAGCCTACTGCATCAATCGCATTTTGCAAAGCGCGTCCGAGACCCACAACGGCCACAAGGAGTCACTGATCATCACCGACCCGAAATCGGAGCTTTACGAAAAGACCAGCGAATATCTGCGCAGCAAGGGCTACGTGGTAAAGGTGTTCAACCTGATCCAGCCGGAGAACTCTGATTCATGGAACTGCCTGGCGGAGATCGAGGGTGATGAGCTGATGGCGCAGATCTTCTGCGACATTATCATCAGGAATACCGGCAGCGAAAAGGGCGACCATTTCTGGAACGCTGCCGAGATGAACCTGCTGAAAGCGTTGGTGCTATATGTGGCACTGGGCTATCCACCGGAGAGCCGGAACATCGGTGAGGTCTATAAGCTGCTGGTGCTGAACGCAGAGAAGGAACTGGATAACCTCTTTTCCATGCTGCCGGCCAGCCATCCTGCCAGAGCACCCTACGCGCTGTTCAGCCAATCCTCGGATACGGTGCGCAGCGGCGTTATCATCGGGCTGGGCAGCCGATTACAGGTGTTTCAGAATCGGCCCATCTGTCAAATTACCAGCCATGATGAAATTGATATGGAGCTGCCGGGCAAGCAGCCCTGTGCCTATTTCTGCATCACATCCGATCAGGACAGTACCTTTGATTTTCTCACGTCCCTGTTTCTGTCCTTCGCGTTTATCAAGCTGATCCGTTACGCGGATAAAAACTGTGCCGACCGCAGGCTGCCAGTCCCCGTTCATGTGCTGGGCGAAGAGTTGACAGCCTGCGGCGTTATTCCAGACTTGAGCCGGAAGATCAGTGTGATCCGCTCGCGGGGCGTCAGCATGAGCTGCGTGTTTCAGAATCTGGCGGGCTTGCAGAACCGGTATCCCTACAACCAATGGCAGGAGATATTGGGCTGCTGCGACTATCAGCTTGCACTGGGCTGCACCGATGAGCTGACTGCCAAATTCCTCAGTGACCGCACCGGGGAGGTCAGCGTCCATGTCTCCAGCAAGGCCAAGCAGTTGGGTACATGGCGTATCAGCAACTACACGCCGGAGTTCCGCGAAACCAGCGGCGTGGGCAAGCGCAAGCTACTGACTATGGATGAGGTGCTGCGCCTGCCGGTAAACCGCGCGCTGGTCATCGCACGCGGCAACAAGGTGCTGCAGGTAGATAAGTACGACTATACCAATCACTACGAGGCAAAGAAACTGCGGGACTGCAAGGCCTCCGCCCATATCCCGGAATGGCGTAAAAGCCCTGTGTTTTCGCCCGCACCGAAACAAACAGAGCAGCCTATTAAGTCAAAGAAGGTGCCGAACAGGCGCAGTGAGTTTGTAAAAACCGATAAGGATTCCATCATGTCAACCAAAATATGAGCTAAGGAGGAAAGTAATATGCCGAGAAAGAAAACAGAAGAACTTGCCGTGATGCCGGAAGCACCGGCACTTCCCGTCGTCCCCGAAGAAGCGGCAGAACAGCCGGTGGCAGAAGAGTGTTTGCCGGAAACCGCAGCCGATCCTGTTGTGGAGGATACTGTACCTACAGAGAGTGTTCTCGCTGAGCCTGCGGAAGTGGTGACTGTGCCGGAGGATCCCCAACCCTCTGAAAAGCCGAAGCGCACTGTCCGCAAACGAACCGCTGCAAAAAAGACGGTAGAGGTGGAGAAGCAGGCTACGCCGCCTACTGAGGATGCTGCCGCCTCTGCTGAACCTGCCCCTGCCGCTGTCCAACAGAGAGATATTTTGACATTGGATGCCCGGGGCGAAGCGGAAACGCAGGCGCAGATGGAGGACATTATCTGGCACGAGATCCACAATGCCTACCGCACCCGGCGCATGCTCTCCGGTATGCTGAGCGGCATTGAAAGAACGGAGGCGGGGAAAACCATTGCCATTGTGGACTACAAGGGTTTCCGCATTGTGATCCCCTTGAAGGAGATGGTGCTGGACTTCCCGGCAGATATGTACGGTGCTGACTATAATGAGATGATCCTCCGACACCAGAAGATCCTCAATAAGATGCTGGGCGCAGAGGTGGATCTTGTGGTCAAGGGCATCGACGCCAAAAGCCGAACCGTTGTTGCCAGCCGAAAGGACGCCATGCTGAAGAAGCAGCAGATCTACTATTTCGGTAAGGACAGTGACGGACAGTATCGTATTTATGACGGGCGCGTGGTGGAAGCCCGTGTGATTGCTGTGGCGGAGCAGGTCGTCCGGGTCGAAGTGTTTGGCGTGGAGACATCCATTCTGGCTCGCGACCTTTCGTGGGACTGGATCGGCGATGCTCATGACCGCTATGCTGTGGGAGACAAGACTCTGGTACGCGTGCTGGAGATTGACCGCACAGAGCCGGAGCACATCAGAATTAAAGCCGACATCAAAAGCGTATCCGGCAACAGCAAGAATGACAATCTCCAGAAATGCCGTATTCAGGGCAAATATGCCGGGAAGGTCACCCATATCCATAAGGGCGTTGTGTATATCCGCCTTAGCAACGGTGCCAATGCCATAGCACATTCCTGCTATGATCGGCGCAGACCCGGACGAAAGGATGATGTCAGCTTTGCCGTTACCCACCTGGATGAGGAACATGGCGTTGCGCTGGGGATCATCACCCGAATTATCAAGCAGCATGTCTGATCTGACACGGTATCGGCAGGGTATGGCAATGGATTGGCACTGTTTTGCGATTTCACCGTAAATCACCATGTGCTATACTTGGTACAGTCAAAATTGTAAAGACCGCCGGGTGGTAACTCGGCGGTCTTTCGCATACAGGAAGAGGGTATTTTATATGTGGTAGGCAGAGCAGCGTTTCACACCCGAGCGGCAAATGCAATCGCCGCAAAACCCAAACAACAGTACATAGTGTTGAAAAAGGCGAGGCTCCAGTCGTAAATATCTTCAAAGCACATTAAACAGTGCTGCGATATTTACGTAAAGGAGAGAACGCCCATGAGGAGAAAAAGAATGCGTTTAGTTTCACTTATTTTGAGTGCCGTGTGTCTGTTAGGCTGCGCAGTCCAGCCAGCACCGGTTTCGGATTCGTCTGAGTCCAACACCAAGGTCTCTGCCTATGCAGCAAGTCAGGCCGAGCAGAACGAAGAGGAGCGCACGGTGGCCGAATCTCTGCTGCCGCAAACAGAAGATGGAGGCGATACATCCGAGAGCAACGTCGCTCCTGAGCGGGCGGGTGCGGAGAATGCGGATAAAGCCGCGAAAAAACAGCCTGCACCTGCTGAAACGGCATCGCCCACTGCACCGGGAGAACCAGCGACACCCGCGTCTGCGCCGGAGGATAAACCTGCTCCCGCACCCACACCAGTGCCTACCCCAGCAGAGGAGAAACAGGAGGAAGAGCCTGCGCCTGCGCCTACGCCCGAACCTGCCCCTGCGCCTAAGCCTGCCGCCAGCGGGAACATCTACTCCATCGCGGAGGCTGTCCGGGTGGGCAACGAGTACGCAAGAGCGCAGTACGGCGTGACCATCGACACCAGTATGACCGCCGCCAACTCCAGCTACTTCCCCGGCACGGCGGACAGCGTGGCATGGCTGGCGGAGAATGGCGGACAGGCGGCACTGACTGCCGCGGTGCGGGGTAATGTGGACGCCACCTTCGCCTGCCTCGCCGCCATGGACGGCGCAGAGACGGTCAGTGCGTATGCGCGATTCAACTGCACCGTCCGCTACGACGCGGCATCGGACGAGTACATCGTAGTGGTGCTGTACGGATAAACCAACTGAATACCCGACCAAAAGGCCGACAGCGTATGCTGCCGGCCTTTTGCGTTGGGGGAAAGGAACGCTATGAAGAAAGCCATTCCCAAGCTGTTGATACTTGTGTGCCTACTGGTGGCTGTCATGGGGCTGTCCATCGTGACCGCCCACGCCGCCACGGTCACGGGCACCGTCAGCAGCGGCAACGAGTATCGCTACCACGAGGACAAGACGCCTGTGTCCCAGTGGGGGCCGTACACCAGCAACAAGCTCAAGTATTTCACCCGGAACGACACCGGGGAGACTGTCCCGGCCTACTGCATGGAGCCGGAAGTGCGTTCGGCAAGCGGCGATTTGCAGTATTCCTCCACGTCATGGAGCGACCTGACGTGGAATCAGCGGTATGCTGTGACGCTGGCTATGGCCTACGGCTATGGCGGCAATTACGGCTTCAATATGCACCCGGACTGCGCGCAGCTGGCGACGCAGGCGGTGGTGTGGGAGTTCGTGTGCGGCTATCGCAGCCCGGTGTACCCCTACACGCTGTACGACACTACCTGCGCAAACCTGTTCCATTATGCGGGCGACGATGTGGCGGTGGCGTACAACATCATCATTGATCGCATTATGAGCCATGGCGTGATCCCCAGCTTTGCGGTGAAGTACCGCAACCAGCTTTCGGACGCCAACGCTATTACGCTGACATGGGACGGCAGTCAGTATGTGGGTACAGCCACCGATACCAATGGTGTGCTGCCGCAGTACGCCTTTCGTGCCGGTATTAACGGCGTGACCGTCAAACAGCGGCGGAATGTGCTGTCCGTGACGGCCACGAAGGATGCGGCGGGAAAACTGAACGGCTATATCAGCAGCGACTACGGCTACTCGCTGGATGTGGAGGGCACAGAGTCCGTGCTGCTGGAGCCCAGCAACGGCAGCGGCTACCAGGCGTGTGCGGCGCTGACCTCACTGCCCGACCCCGTGTGGGCGTACATACATTTTAAGGTCAAAATTGTGGAGGAGAAAGGCAGCATCACCGTCCGCAAGGTAGACGTGACGGGCAGCCCTCTCGCTGGTGCGGAGCTGCTGCTGGAGACTTCTGCGGACGGCAAGGCATGGACGGAGGTCGGCAGAGTGACCACCGACAAGACCGGTATTGCCAAATGGAGCAACCTCAAAATCGGTGTGCAATACCGTATTACCGAAACCAAAGCTCCCGCGGGGTATGCTCTGTTGACCGCGCCGTTGTTCACAGGAACGTTGGACAGCAGCAACCGAGATGTTACCATCACTGCCTGTAACAATGCAGGCTTCGTGCTGCCCTTCACGGGCGGCATGGGATTTACAACCTATTTCCTGTTTGCAGTACTCGCAGCATTTGCGGGTGTTTATTTTTGCAAAAAATCGAAATGAAGGAGAAAACCAAATGAAAAAGATCCATCGCGTATTGGCCATGCTCGTGGCCGCTATCATGGCTCTGAGCCTCATCACCACAGCGTTCGCAGAACCTACCATCGACCCCGCAAAGAACGCCTCCCTTTCCATCTACAAGTACGACATCACCACTGCCAGCGCGGAGGGTGCGTGGGATGCCGAGTCCTACGTCAGCACTGGGCTGCATGACGATGCCGTCGTGGACAAGCTGGCAAAATACGCCATCCAGGGTGTGGAGTTCACCTACCTCTGCGTGGCCGACATCGCCATGAACAATGAACTGCTGGATGGTCAGCGTCATGTGGGTGTGCTGTATGGCTTCGACAACAGTGATCGCAGCTCCGCCGTGCTGTCTGCCATCGGCCTGACTGCCGCAGACGCTCACAAGACCGCGGGCGGCATCAACTACTTCACCAGCGATATGCTCAACAACAAGCTGGCTGCTGCGCTGACTGCCAATGCCACCACTGTCAAGAACGCGCTGGAAACCGCCGTGAAGAACGGCGGCGTGGCTATGCCCGAAACGGATGCCACCGGGCACACCTCCGCTTCTGAAATGGAGCAGGGATTGTATCTGGTGGTAGAGACCAGAGTCCCTGAAAACGTGACCTCCACCTGCAATCCCTTCTTCGTGTCCCTGCCCATGACCACCATCGACGGCACAGCATGGAACTACGATGTGACCGTTTACCCCAAGAATCAGACCGGCAATCCTACGCTGGATAAGACCGTGCGTGAAGCAAAGAACTCCACCGGCAAGAACAACGGCAGCCTGACTGACATCACCGATGGGTACGCTCACACTGCCACCGCCTCCGTGGGCGACACGGTGGACTATCAGATCATCAGCACCCTGCCCACCATCACCTCCAAGGCATCCAGCCTGAGCGAGTACACCTATGCGGACACTTTGAGCAAGGGCATCAAATACAACAAGAACGATGTGGTCATCGAGTTCTTTAAGGACGCTGGCTGCACCGACAAGATCACCACATGGGATGAAACCTCCGGCAAATTCGCCGTGGCCTATGATGACGCAGCCAACACCATGACCATTCGCATGACCGAATCCGGCCTGAGTGAGATCAATGAGGCGACCTCTGTGTACATCGACAGTGTCAAGCGCGGTTATTCCGACTGCACCATGCGGATCACCTACGCCGCCACCCTGACCGCCGATGCCAAGATGGGAGATACCGACAACCCCAACGAGGTTGAACTGACGTGGCGCAGAACGAATAACACCTACTTTGATACCCTCAAGGACTGCTGCCATGTCTATACCTACGGTGTTGACGTACTCAAGCGGTTTTCTGATAACGGCGGAAATATGAAGAATGTCAAGTTTCGGCTGCATAACGATACAGACGACTGCTATATCATCGCAGACCTGAAGGATGGCATCTACTACGCCAAGGGTATCACCAGCAAAAAGTCTGATGCCACGACCTTTATCCCCAACAGCAGCGGCCACATCGTGGTCAAAGGGCTGGAGGACGATGCTTACAGCCTGACCGAAATTGCTACCGACAAGGGCTATGTGCTGCTGAAGGACGCGGTCAAGATCGTTATCAAGACCGCTGAGAGCGGCCAGTGCGAGAAGTGCGGTGCCAAACTGCTGACCGCCTCCGCCACCGTCAACAGTAAGGATATCACCATGACGGAGGGCAACGCCATCGTGCCCCTGACCGTGGTCAACAATCCGGGCTTCGACCTGCCTAAGACGGGCGGCTACGGCACGTGGATGTTCACTGTCGGCGGTGTGGCTCTGCTGGGTGCGGCAGCGTTTATCGTGATCCGCAGCCGTAAGCACAAGAACGAGCAGTGAAGCGCTGGCTACTGGCGGCAGTCTGCGGCGTTGCGGCGCTGGGCTTGATGCTTTATCCGTTGGTGGGAGAACTTCTGAGTGAGAAATACCACTCGGACATAGAAACCGCCTACACCGCCGCCATCGAAGACACCGACAAAACCGAGCTGACCGCCCAGCGTGAAGCCGCAGAGCAGTACAATGCTATGCTGTCCGGCGCAGCCATTGCAGAGGGAGGGGCTTCCGCCCCTCCCTCGGCCTATGCCCAGCAGCTCACAGTGGGCGGCGTCATGGCCTATGTGGACATCCCCAAAATCAACGTGTATCTGCCCGTGCAGCACGGAACGGGCGCGGACACGCTGGAGTGTGCCGTGGGTCATGTGGTCGGCACATCTCTGCCGGTTGGCGGCAGCAGTACCCACGCGGTGCTGTCGGCTCACAGCGGCATGGCGAGTTCCAAGCTGTTTTCGGACATTGACCAGCTTACAGAGGGCGATGTGTTCTACATCCATGTGCTGGGAGAGGTGTTAGCATATAAGGTTGATGCCATCCACACGGTGCTGCCTACGGACACATCGCTGCTCCAAATCGAAGACGGCAAGGATCAGGTCACGCTGGTGACGTGTACCCCGTTTGGGGTCAACACACATCGCTTGCTGGTGCGAGGCCATCGGGTGCCGTATGTGCCGGAGCAGGAAGCGACTGCCGCCGCAGAAAAACCTGTGGCATCTTCCTGGACGCGGCATTACCTCACCGGCTTGGGTGTCGGCCTTGGCGTGGTAGCTGTTGCAGGCGGCGGATACTTCCTGATGAGGAGGAAACGCCATGCGTAAGACATCCCTTGTACTGGTAGTACTGTTGGCTGTGGCGGGTATCTGCGTCATGCTGTGGCCGGCGTTCACAGGACATAGGCTGCAAGCCGACACAGACGCCGCCGTGCAGAGCTTCCTCGAAGAACGAAAACCGGAGCAGCAATATCCCGAACTGCTGGCGGCTCTACAAGAGTATAACCGCCAGCTTTACGCAGAACAGCAATCCAGTCTTATTGATCTGGAAGCCTGCGAGACACCCGCCGCCGACCTGACTGCCTACGGCGTAGCTGACGAGATCATAGGCGTCTTAGAGATACCTGCTATGGAGCTTATCATGCCGGTCTATCTGGGCGCGTCCGATGCTCACCTTGCCGCAGGCGCAGCAGTGCTGGGCAACACCTCCGCGCCTATCGGCGGCGACAACACCAACTGTGTCATCGCCGGCCACCGGGGCTGGCGCGGTGCGGACTACTTCCGGCATATCGACCGCTTGGCGGTGGGCGACAGCGTTACGCTGACGAACTTATGGGGAACGCTGACCTATACCGTAGCTGACATTCAGATCATCCAGCCCCACGAGGTAGAGAAAATCAAAATTCAACCGAACCGCGATCTGCTGACACTGCTGACCTGCCATCCTTACGCCAGCGGTGGGCGGCAAAGGTATGTGGTGTACTGCGAAAAACTGCCCACCATGAGTCAATCACGGTGAGCAGTTTTATTTTGAGAGGATTCAGACAAGCGTGTCATCCAGCAGGAAGTCAATGACGCCAATATTGAGAATGCCGCCCTCATCATACCAACGCTTACGGATGTCATGACGGACAATGATCTTCGGGAAGGAATCACCGGTCAGCGCGAAAGGCTTATTCTCGGTGATCGCCTTTTCCGCTGTTCCCAATGCGTAGGCAGACTGGATATAGGTCTTCTTGCCACCGGAGGTTGCAATGAAGTCGATTTCCCGCGCGACCGGCACGACCTTTCCTTTGGTATTTTTCTCGTTGCCGTAGACAATGCCGATGTCAACGGCGCATTCACGGATCATCAACTCATTGAAAATGATGTTCTCCATGATGTGCGTCATTTCCTGCTGGCGGAAGCCGATACGGGCATTTCTCAGTCCAATGTCCTCACAGTAGTATTTGTTGGGATAGTCAAAATAGTTCTTGCCCTTCACATCCCAGCGCTTGCATTCGGTAAAGAGGAAGGAATCCGATAAGTGATCCATATAGGCTTTCACGGTGTTCAAGGCAACGACATTTTCACCGCTGCGCTTCTGCACTGTGTTGATGGCGGCAGCAACCTTCGTCGGGTTGGTCAGAGAGCCGATAGACGAACACAGCAGATCAAGAATCGCGGACAGCACATCCTCACGCTTGATCTTCTTCCGCTCTACAATGTCCTTCAGATAGACCTCAGAAAACAGCGATTTCAGATAAGCCATTTTCGCGGCATCCGTGGGACGGGACAGGATCAGCGGCATACCGCCGTAGAAGGCATAGTCCTCAAAGGCATCCTGCTTATCACCGCCTACGGCTGAATAGTATTCGGCAAAGGAAAGCGGATGCACACGGATCTCATCGCTCCGTCCCCGGAACTCAGTCAGTATATCGGAGGACAGCATTTTGGAGTTGCTGCCGGTCACATAAATGTCCAAGTTGGACAAGGACTTCAAATCGTTGAGCGCGTCGTAGAAGGTAACCTTCTTGCCATCTGGATTGTAGGGATTCGGAACCTCGTCGGACATCTGAATCTCGTCTACAAAAAGATAATATTGGTCTGCACTGTGTTCTACGATCTCACGGACATGAGCCGAAAGCTCCAGCGGATTGCGATAGCGAATATCACGGGTCAAGTCCAACTCAAAGGACAGAATATGATCTTCGGTAACACCCTCACCGAGAAGGTAACTCTTGAACAGATTGCGAAGCAGAAAGGACTTGCCGCATCTGCGGATGCCAGTGATCACCTTCACCTGACCATCCCACATGAAGGAGATGATTTTTTTCAAATAGCGATCTCGTTTTATTTCCATAGCCCAACCTCCATTGAAAACTTGCTGGTATTATCATGCTACATTTCAATGGATAGTATACGGCACCGTGAGATAAAAATCAATAGCTCTGATGAAATGTTTGCAGATAAACCCGGTAACATTTCAGCGGACGGCGATTCAAACCACCGCTCCTGTGAGGTAAAGAAGCCTGAAAGTTGACAAGAACTGCGACGCGGCTGACCTGCCACCCCCACGCCGGCGGCGGGCGGCAGCGGTTTGTGGTCTACTGTGAACGAACTGAAAATTAAGGAGAAATGCACAACGAAAAAAGCAATTTGTATCATTTTAGCTGCGGTAGCTGCGGTGGCAATTATCGTCTCCAGACGCCCCCGACCCCGTGGCCGCAGAGAAATTTGAAAATTTTTTCAAAAAGTGGCGCACTTTTGATTTCGTTTTACGGATAATGATAGTAGAGGGAATTTTATGGACAAGCGTTTTTACCGATTTTTACAGGCAACCTGCTGTAACTGGCGCAACAGCTTCTTCATTGATTGCCAGCGTTGTGACGGGTGCTCCGGTTTTCTTCTGTCTGTAAATCACAATGCCGTGCCGTCAATCATCCCTGTGGCGGTATTCGAGGAACTGTCCGGTGAGACCGTGGATAAATATGATTGCGTCGGCATTATGACGCTGGAGGGATTCCAACGCTTCTACACCAGCTGGCTTGTCTGGAACGTGGAAGACCCGAAACGGTGCAGTTTATCCCAATTGTGGGAGAGTTGCCAACAATGAACGCACACAAGCCGAAAGAAGGAGGTGAACATTCTGAAAAGAGTCAATATCCATTGCCCTAATTGCGGAGCTAAGGCTACCTTGCATCCTGCCAGCTTTGTATATGGCAACAGTCGTAGTGCAGGAAGCTATCTGTATGTTTGTGACCGCTATCCCGCCTGCAACAGCTATGTGGCTGCCCATCGCGCCACACGGCAGCCCATGGGCTCTCTGGCTGACGGGGAGCTTCGACATAAGCGTATCCAGGCACACCGGGCATTTGACCGCCTGTGGCGTTCCGGCTTGATGACCAAGAAAGAGGCGTATCAATGGATGCAGACAGAGTTCGGTCTGCACGAGGAACAGGCGCACATCGCACAATTCGGCGCGTACATGTGTGATCGGTTGATCTGCGCCTGCGAGAAGTTTCGTATCCACAGCGCAGAGGTCGCATAGAGAGCACGCCTAAAGCCACAGAGAAAGAGAGGTGAATCTGACGATGAAGAATAAGGATATTGCCCTTACTGATGCCCAGCGCAGTATGGTAGAGGCGAATATGGACGTGGTACGCTGGGCCATCCGTACCAGCATTCAGGTCAATGAGCAGCACTATGGTTTCGGCTATGACGATTTGTTTCAAGAGGGCTGCATTTGGCTTTGCAAGGCCGCAGTGACGTATGACCCGGACGGCGGCGCCAGCTTTTCTACCTATGCTCAGAGGGTCGTTGAGAACGGTCTGCGTACCTATTGCCGGCTGCAGCACAGCAAGGAGCGGCGCAGCTTTCCTGTATCGGAGATCTTTGACACGGAGGCTGACGGTCACCGTGCCATGGCCTCCGGCATCCGCAGTCTTCAGGAGCAGCTGGCTGAGGTAGATGCGTTATCGCTTCTGGAAAGCGCGAAGCAGCAATATAACGGTGTCGCACGGCTGGGTATCGAGGCGATGCAGCTGAAATTTATCGGCCTGAGCAATACGGACATTGCTGCCTATTATGGGATCAAGGCCAACTATTTGGGCGCGGCCGTACATAGAGCCGCTGAGCGGCTGAGGAACAATGCGGAGTTTTTGAATAGCCTTGAATATGAGCCGTTGAAGAAAAGCTCCAAGGCTTCGTGAAAAATGTGAGGTGAAATTCATGCAGAAATACTATACGGCGGTGGGCCGTTTCGAGCGCAAAGGCCGCATGGGCGATATGACCTGCCCTATGGTCATCATCAACAACCGGGAATATGCATTGGACATCCAGGAGATGATCCTTTGGGCTGCGCTGAACTGGCAGATCATGGACGCCGGAGCCCTTGAGGATGCTTATTCCGCCAAGCTGAAAGCCAGCGGCATCAGACCCCAGCGCAGTATCTCCGACTGTATGCGCCGACTGATGCAGCGCGGACTGGTGGTGGAGGGCTGCGGCGAAACCGATGAGGATGCACTGTATGCTCTGTTGTCAGGGCTTTACGTGGTGCCGATCTCAGACAGTCTGCTGCTGCGGCTGATCTCGTTTATCAAGCTGACGGCTTTCGGCCATGTCCCTTTTGCGGTTACCAGGAAGCTGTTTCGCAAGGACCGGCGCAGCGCAAACGAACGGCGGGTTTATCGTCTGTCCCGTCAGGCACTCTTATCCACGGCAGAACTGATCAAGTGTGTGGAGTATGACATCCATACGATCCACTCTGATTCGCAGCTGATGGACGCCCTGTATGCAGACGATACCACCACCAGCGACAATATCGCGGATATGGTCAGGCCCTTCGTCTGCTGCCGCCCCGTGCTGCAGGCCGTGGCAAACCTCTATCTGCGCCGTCAGATCATCTTTGAGAGGCTGTCATGATGGACAAGCTCAGGACAGCACCGCTGCCTCTGAGAAGAAAGCTGCTCCTCACCGCGTTGGCAGGGGCGGCTTTCTTCCTTGTGGGGCTGGCAGCCATTTTCTTTTCCCTCGATACCGCTACAGCTCTGCTCAGCGGCATCCTCGCCATAGGACTTGCTTTTAAAACGGCAGAACTCTACCGCTTAATTATCGCCGGGCACTACACGACCGTTGATGGCACCTGCATTGCCATCACACAGACGCCGCTCCGCAAGTACCGCAATATCCGGATCATAGACAGTCAGGAGCGTGAAAGGACACTTGTACTGCCCAGGCAGGACAAGATAGAGGTTGGCCGCCAATATCGTTTCTATTTCAAAGCCTCTGCACACAAATCTCCTGCACAGGTACAGACCGGCAGCAGCTTCATAGACGAATCTCTCCCGACCGATGGCTTTCTTGGGCTTGAGGCGGCGTCGGATTATAGCAATATTGACACGGTGCGTTGATTATAGTGTAATCCGAATCAAGGAATCTCCTCCGACAGATCATTGACTCCGACGCATATAGAAGTGACTATGATCAGATTACATCCGCACTTCTCTTTGAAGATGTGTCCTACTCTACCGCAATCACTGCGCTGCAGCACATCATTGATTCTCATGTGTTTTAAGAAATATCTATATATAGAACTGCAAACTATTGACAATCACAATATATAGTGTTACAATGCACTTGTAGTTGTTTTATGTGCATCGCCCGATCAGGGTTTCCGAGCACTTTTCGGATCGCACACGTTTGTTAAGTTTGTAATTTTGTGCCGACATGACAGCTTTGCCTTAATGGGCTGATGCTGTATGCCGGCACTTTTTATATAGATATTTTAGCCGTAAGGCAGAAAGGAGTGTAATGGCAAATATATCCGTCGTCGGCCGTATCGTATCGGATGATATTGAACTGAAAGTCAGTGCCAATAACCGGCCCTATCTTCGGTTTGATCTTGCGGAGCGCACCGGTAAGGGAGCTTACGCAAGAACGCAGTATTATCAGGTCGTTGCTTTTGGCGCTATCGCCTCTCAATTCGCAAAAAGAGAATTGCACCGCGGTGCGCTGATCAATGTGGAAGGCGTACTGGAGCTGGAGGACTATCTGAAACGGGATGGCTGGACGCGGGATAAGCGTCTGAAGGTCATTGCGTTTCGATGGCGTTATCTCCAGCCCGGTGAGGCGAAAGCGCCGGAACAGGCGCCGGAGATCGACGGAGAACGAGAACCCCTGCCCGGATAAAATGCCGGGCATAAGAGGAGCTGTCATGTATCAAAAAAGATGCGTGGCAGCTCCTCTTTTTTGTTTTTATCACAAAAATGAAAGGATGTGCAAAGTATGAATAAGAAGAAGTCCATTTGGTCTGGTGTCTCTGTCCTTATCGCGGCCGTTCTGGCTATCGTTGCGTTTGTACGCAGCGACACGCAGATCTGGCTTCTGACAGCCGCATTTACCATTTGGGCGATTTGGGTCACGGTCGCGTTCGTGTTCCCTTATATACAGGAACAGGAAACCGAGAAGCGGCGTGCTGCCCGCAGAGCTGCTTATGACGCACAGCGGCAGAGCCTTCGCTCACTGTCCATGGAAGAGGAAGATGGCTTCGGCCCACTGCTGCTCCGCCATGTCAATCACAGGATCTCTGCGTATCTGAAAGCGGTGTATCCGGATGCCACATGGGAGTGGCGCAGTCCGGAACCGGAGAAACTGATCCTTCACGGTGGAACAGGGCGTATTACCATCTCCGGTATTCCCGACTATGACCAGGCAGAGGTGACATTTGACCAAAAGGCCAATTTTTCCTGCTCACTGCTGAAAGTCACACCTGTGGTGCAGAGCACAGCGGAGAACGGCGCTTCCGAGAAGCTGCCTGCCCCGCCCCGTGAGATCGATCCGCAGGTCTGGTTCGAGCAGCAGGGCCGCAAGGTTCTGGATGATCTGATCTACGACCTCAACTCCCGCGGCTACAGCAGTCTGGTTATCAAGGATAACGGTGACGTCTGCATCCGTCAGGGTGACGTGGAGAAAGCACAGACCTCATTCAAGAACCTGCCGGAGAAGCATTACTGGCCCCGGCTCCTGAAGGTATTCGAGCGTGAGGGGATCGCCGCCAGCATGACGGATGATGCCATCGCACTGAACTGGTAAGGAGGGTGCTGCCATGAAAACAGGCTTGACGCTGGAACAGCTTGCCGCGGAGATCACCCGGCAGCAGAATGCCAAAGAGGATTATGTGGTCAATACCGGCAACCTTCGTCTTGAGAGCTACGGCCACGATCTGGCGCTCCATGTGCTGAACAGTGATGGCGCAGACCGTATCGAACCGCTGGAGATCGGCGACATTGCCCACCGGCAGATCGGTACGCACCTGAGCATCCCCGCCAAGTACTATGAGCGAATGCGCAGCGAAGACCCCGGACTTCTGGCACACAATGTCAACACATGGCTGGAGCGAACGCCTGCCCAGCGTATGATCCGTGTTCTGGACGGTAAGGCCCGTGCCTACCTCAGCAACCGCTATCTGCGTATGGACAACTACAGCATCGCCTCGGCGGTACTGCCCATTCTGGCGGAGATCCCCGATGTGCGCATCGAGAGCTGTCAGATCACCGACTCCCGCATGTATATCAAGGCGGTCAATCCCCGCTTACAGGAGGATGTGACGCCGGGTGACACAGTGCAAGCCGGTGTGGTTATCAGCAACAGCGAGGTGGGCTTAGGCTCTGTCAACATCCAGCCCCTGATCTATCGATTGGTATGCAGCAATGGCATGGTAGTCAACGATGCTGCCACGAAGCGCAACCATATCGGCCGGGCGACAGATGCGGAGGAGAACTTCCAGCTCTATTCTGAAAAGACATTGGCTGCGGACGATCAGGCTTTTCTGATGAAGGTACAGGACACTGTCCGTGCCGCCGCAGAGGAGGCACGGTTCAGTCAGGTGGTAGGCATGATGCGGGAGGCTGCGGCTGTTCCTATGAACACCGCAGATGTACCCGGCGTCGTGAAGCTGACCACCCGGCAGTTCGGCCTTACGGACTCGGAGGGTGAGGGTATCCTGCAATATCTGATCGAAGGCCACGACCTGAGCTTGTACGGTCTCTCCAATGCGGTAACACGGTATAGTCAGGACGTAAACAGCTATGACCGTGCCACGGATCTGGAGATCATCGGCTACAACATTCTGGCAATGCCCAGAAGTGTGTGGTCACGGCTGAATCAGGTATCCACAGCGTCCGCGGCGTAATGTGAAAACAAAATGATTAAATGGAGGATCAAAAAATGAGTTATCCTGAAACTACGACGATGGCGACCCCCTACACATTCAACCTTCCCGCTATGGACGGTCTTGACTTCGGCAATGATGATCTTGCCGATGATATGGAGGGCCTGACGCTCTCCTTCCCCAAGGTCAAGATCCCGGCTGGCGGCTCTCTGCAATTCGAGCTGCCGACCGGCGACCCGGAGAATCCGGAGTATACCCGCTTTCTGCAGGGCATCATCCTGTTCCACCACGCCAGCGGCGCCTATTGGCCCGAGGGCTGTGAATACGATGATAACACCGTTCCTCTGTGCTCCACCGTGGACGGAAAGCAGGGCTACGGTACGCCTGGCGGCGCCTGCGCTGCCTGTGAGCTGAACCGCTACGGTACGGCAACAGACGGAAAAGGGAAGGCCTGCAAGAACATGCGTATTCTGTATCTCCTGCAGGACGGTGACTATATCCCCGTACAGCTTTCTCTGCCGCCTACCAGCCTGCGGCCGTTCAATGATTTCATGAACGCCGCATTTGTGGCCCGGCGTCGTCCGGCATGGAGCAGCGTGGTGCAGATCGGCCTGAAGCGCGTGGACAATGGCAACACCTACAGTGTGGCTACCTTCCGCAAGATGGCCGACCTTCCTCCTGAAAAGGTGGGCGAGTTCCGCACCTTTGTGGAATCGTTCCGCCAGCAGGCGAAGGAAATGCTGAAGAGCCGTGCGGAGCTGTCTGCCGCTCGTGAGAACGAAGATGACCAGTATACTGCCGCAAACACGGAGTATACCGTTGCCGACAGCGGCGATCACTTCTGCATTTCCGGTGCTGATGTGATCGACGGTGAACGCGAGGAACTTCCCCAGTAAATGAATCCGTCAGACCCTGCGCGGGTCTGAACCATGTGAAGAGCCGCAGCCTGAGTTTTTGTTCAGGTTGCGGCTCTCGGCCTATATGAAGGAGGATCTGTAATGAACGAGAATACCCCCATGTCTCAGGCACAGCAGCTTTTTGCGGAGGAGCACCACAATCTGGTCTACGCCTTTCTCAAGGAGAAGAAGCTGCCGGAGGATGAATATTACGATGTTGTGATCTTTGGCTACTTGCAGGCGGTCATGGACTACACCTCTCAGGGCCAGTCCAGCCGGTTCAGCTTCGCCACCATTGCGTGGCGCAAGATGGAGAGCCGCCTGGCAGACCATTTCCGCCATCAGGCGTCTACCAAGCGTGCGGCGCCGACGGTCAGCCTCAATGCTGTTATGGACGATGCCGGCCTGTCTCTGTCCGATATGCTCTCCGCAACGGATGAGAGCTTTCTGGAGATGGAGACCGGCCTGCTGTTCCACGATCTGGGCCGGCATATGCCCCGCCGTGATATGAACGTGCTGCGGCTCAAGGCAGATGGCTACGGTACGCGGGAGATCGCGCAGAGGGAGAATACCACCGTGTACATGGTGCGGAGTATTCTCAAGTGTGCCTATTAGATCATTCGCAAGCTGTTTTTCGATTCGGATAATGATCGCGCTTTTCACGACCACACAGGTCGAAGGAAGGAGAAAGAAAATGAATAAGAAGCAGGTCATTCTTACCGGCCGGTTGGCCGCACCGCTCTGCGAGGGCAGCCGTGCATGGATACGCCATCATAGCGGTCTGGTCTGCACCTCACGGGTCGTCCGTATCCAATCTCTCACTGACCGAAAGGCCGTTTTTGAGACCATGAACTCCATGTATCATGTGTCCTTGGAAACGTACCCTTTTGTGATGGAGCTGCCGGAAGCGATGTGCGCATAGTATGACGAATGGTACAGGAGGGCGGCAAAAAATGCCGCCCCCCTATACCCCCATCTCCCAGTATAATGGGTATAATGGGTATAATGGGATCGAAGGAAGCTAACATACCGATTTATGCGAGAGTAAAGTCCAGTGTAAATCTATGCACCTTCCCCCGATACCAAACGTGTTAATCGAAGCAGCACAATAAGAATAAATGCGGAGAAGCACCGCTGAATTGTTTGACGACAGTTCAGCGGTGCTTTTGTTTTTGTAGGAGGACTTTTAATTATGGGATTACTCGATAAATTGGAGCAAGTTGAGATCAAGGCGGATTCCCGCCTGCCGGAGGATGACCTGATGTTCTGCGAAACCCAGCAACAGGCGTATGATGAATCCTGCCGTGCGCTCCGTGAAATACGCCAACAGTGGAAAAAAGCGATTCAGGCGCAAAGAGACCTGCTCGGCATAGGGCAGGATGGGTCGCTGCCTTACTTTGGGAGCAATTACCGGTTCGGGATAACGGATCTGAACCGAGAACTGGAGAAGTTCCACAGTAGGTTCATCTCTGAGCTCACACAGCATTTCAATGAGAAATATAGCGTAACGATCTCAACGGATGCCATCAAAGAGCATCTGATCCCCGCAGAGCCGGACCCGTATAGGTGCGATATGGATACGAGCAAGGAGTATCATCGCAATCTGCGGGCTCTTTCGCTGCACTATGAAGATGTGGTTGACCAGATGTTCATACAACTGGATGGACTCAGTTTTGTAGAACGCGCTTTTCAGGAGCTGCGTACCAAATGCTATAAAGCGGCGCATGGCTACAACGACAAGCCCAGCTACGACAGTAAAGGGGATACGCTTCGCTTTGGCGGATACTTTTGCACCTGTGATGAAAATTGGGGTCGTGAAGACTGGAGCCTTGCAGACCGCATGAAGGATGTCCTTGCCGGCGTGGCGCACTTTGAAACCAATACCTTTGGGTGCAAGCCTGCGGGATTCTCCGAGCTGCTCGGTTATTCCGATGTGTCCACCCCAGTGTTTCAGTTCCCGGACTGCCAGAAGCTCATACAACTGCGCATGTTCAAAAATGGGCGCGTGGATCTGAAGTTTAAGACGGCGTCTATTGCAAAGGAGTTTGCCGAAACGTATCTTGACTATTCATGCTGAGGTGTCGTCATGAAGTATACACCCTCGACAGAATCGATCCCCCAGAGCAGTCGCAGAGCAGTTAACGAAAAGCTCCTGTACCTGATCGACAACAACTGCTGCGAAGCGCATGGTATCACGAAGCAGGATGTTTTTCAGGGTTATACAGGGGATGGGGGCCTGCACGGGCTTTCCCGGAAGAACTATCGGAGCTACCATACATACAGTGAGGCAAAAAAAGAACTGGAAAACGGTCAGTTCTTTACACCGCGCGCCTTGTGTCAGTTCGTGGCGGATTGCCTTCGACTGGAAGAGGACGATCTGGTAGCGGACCTCACCTGTGGGATGGGGAACTTCTTCAACGTAATGCCGGTGGAAGCCAATGTCTACGGCTGTGAATTGGACACCAAGGCATTCAAGGTGGCGTCGTTTCTCTACCCGGAGGCTAATCTAGTCAATAAGGATATCCGCAATTATACGCCGCAGGTACGCTTCGATTATGTGGTTGGAAACCCGCCCTTCAATCTGAGATGGTTGGCAGAGGATGGCAGGGAATACTTGTCTCAGCTCTATTACTGCTTGAAAGCGGCCGAGCTTCTGAAGCCACTGGGCATCCTGGCCCTGATTGTCCCCTGTTCTTTTCTGGCAGACTCTTTTTCGGACAAGTCGATGATCCGAAAAATGGAGGATCACTTCCGTTTCCTTGGTCAAGTTCTGCTGCCGGATAACGCCTTTACCCAGATGGGCGTACCGTGTTTCCCTGTAAAGCTGCAATTCTGGCAAAAGAAGAGTACAGATACCGAAACGCCGGCCCGATACCACACAGAGACGGACGCCGACCTTTCCAGCGGCATCTATGCTGGTGCAGCACAAGCGATCCACATGTCGCTGCTGCAAATGCCAAAGGCCATGCTGAAGGAAAATCGCGCCAAGATCCTGCGGGAACTGGCAAAGGAGCGTCAAACCTCTGCATCGTTTACTTATACGGTAGAGAAGATGCTGTACCAAATCAGGATACATCCGTCCTTGAAGGATCGGTATGCCCAATGCTGCGCGTATCTGCATCGGTTCTATACGGAGACACAGCCGCCAGAGATGCGATATGAGGAATGGTGCAAACGGCGGTTGACCGAGGCGAAGGTACTGCATTATCTTCGTCAGACACTCAGACGTCAGAACCGGCAGCCGGAACGTGATGAGATCCACCTTGTCAAGCGGGATTATTCATTCGCCTATAAAGGGTATAGTGCCGCAGTGCGACGCCGCATAAGCGAAGAGCTGCGCCAGCCTATCCCGGTCTGTGAAGCAGTGCTGCGCGGTGAAACACTCCCCGGTTACGAACGGCTGCTGCGTAAAAAGCGGCATGAATACCTGATCCAGAGCCAGCCTTTTCAGGAAATGACCCTGGACACGGGAATTGGGAAATGGTTGGATGATTTCTGGTTATGGGATGCCGAGAACGAGGAGGAGATCCTGCTGAACGATACCCAACTCCACGACCTGAATCTTGCTCTGCAAAAGAGTTATACGCTGCTGCAATGGGAACAGGGTTCCGGTAAGACGCTGGCTGGCATTGCCTATGGGAAATACCGCATGGACAGACAAGGGTATCGTAACACCTGGGTCATTTCATCGGCCATCTCTATCCGCAATAACTGGAATGTGGTGCTGCCCAACTATGACGTGTCGTATGTGTTCGTGGAACGGCTGAGGGATCTGGAGCGGATCAAGCCCGGCGACTTTGTGCTGATGACCTTTAATGCGCTGTGCAAGTATCGCAGGCAGATCAAAAAATGGCTGAAGATCCATAGCCGCAAGACCTGTCTTGTACTGGATGAAAGCGATGAGATATGCAATCCGTACAGCAGCCGTGCCAAGGCGGTGCTGTCCTGCTTCAGACGATGCCAATCAAAGCTGCTGACCACAGGAACCAGTACCCGGAACAACATCTCTGAGTTCGCACCGCAGATGGAATTACTTTATAACAATTCCATCAATATGCTATCCTGCTGCCACACCATCTATCACTATGATAAGGACGGCACGGCGACACGAGAGACTAACCCGTGGTACGGTCAACCGATCCCGGCCTATCGTCGTGGGTACACGCTGTTTGCCAATTCACATCTGCCGGAGAAAATCACCGTATTTGGTGTCGGACAGCGCACACAGGACATCTACAATGCAGATATTCTGCGTGATATCCTCGCCAAGACAGTAATCACCCGTACCTTTGAGGAGGTCACTGGGAAGGACATCAAACGTATCCATCAGGAGCTCATTCCGTTTTCAGCGGAGGAGAAGGCCGTATGGGTACAGGCGGTCAAGGAGTTCCATACCATGCGCCAGAACTATTTCACCTCAACGAATAACGCGAGGAAAGACGCCATGCTGCGGATCATCCAGCAGATCACGCTTTTGCTGCGGATCAGTGCCGCGCCTAATACGGTTTCGGAGTATAGCGGCGAGCTTCCCGGGAAGCTGCGGAGAACGATCCAGCTTACCGGCAACTGGGCAGAAGAGATCGTGGCCATAGGCGTCCGCCATACCGTGGTGCTGGACGCATATGCGGCAGCCCTGCGGGAAGCGTTTCCCAACCGGCCACTTTTCATTGTGACCGGCGCGACGACTACCTTTGCGAAACGCAGGGCATTACGGCAAACACTCCGTGAGAGCGGAAACGGCATCCTGCTGTGTACGCAGCAGAGCTTGCCCAGTTCAGTCAACTTTGAGTTCGTCAACAAAGTCATCATCCCGGAGCTGCACTATAACAACTCCCGCATGAGCCAGTTTTACATGCGCTTCATCCGCTTTAATTCCGTTGACTGGAAGGACATCTATTTCCTGACCTATGCACAGAGCATTGAGTCCAACCTGATGCAGATGATATTGGCAAAAGAGAAGCTCAATCTCTTCATGAAGGGCGACGAAGCAGATATGGATGATATTTACGAACGATTTGGAGTGGACTACGATCTCACATCGCTGCTGTTATACCGCGACATAGATGAAGACGGCCGTTTCAGCATTCGCTGGGGCGAACAGGAAATTGCGTAAAGGAGGTATCGAGCATTGAGGCAAAGAGAAACCAAGGCGGAACGGTTCGTGCGTGTGGCTGAACAGCGCACACAACGAGCCGTAGACGCTATCCATTCGCTTTCTAATTGTGCAAGCCGCGTGTGTTACGATTACACGCCGGAACAGGTAGAACAGATCATAGCGGCGCTGGAGGTGGAAGTAAGACGCCTGCAAAGTGCATTTACGGGCGAAAACCGCTTTACACTGCGCCCATAAGTCAGAGGCCCCGGATGATTTCCGGGGCCTCAAATATAAGTCAATAAGGAGTATAAACATGAAAAGAGAATCTGCCCCGCAGGAGTATACCTGTCGGAATTGCCCGGAACGGTATTACCATGCGATCCCCGCTCCCCAGAAGTCAAAGGGACTCATGATGCACTTTGGCGAAAGCTATTGCACCCTATCGAAAAGAGCCAGACATCTCAAAGACCATGATCTAAGCAGACGCGCACCGGAATGGTGCCCGAAGCGGAAGGTGCCGAACACGCTGCGGATCTACTATTACCGCAGCCCGGAAACTTATGTGTTGGACAATACTAATAGTGCGATAGTAACGCTGAAGGAGGTGGTTCCCGTGGACATCGAAACGATTGGTCTGAATATCAGAAAATGCAGAAACGCAAAAAAGATGCGTCAGGAAGATTTGGCACAGAAAGCGAATGTGAGTTCAAATTATATCAGTGCTGTCGAGAGAGGCGTAAAGATACCGTCAGTCGAAACGCTAATTGATATTATGAACGCACTCGGTGTTTCTGCTGATATGATATTTTGCGATGTCATTGATGCGGGTGTAACTGAGAAGAATAATCAGCTTGACGCAAAAGTTTCTCAGCTTTCCACCAAGGATAGAAAGACCGTCTATGATGTACTTGATCTCTTGGTTAGAGATTTGTCCAAATAACTTCAAAGTTCGGCTTTGCGCCGAACTTTTTCTTATGCGTGCATAATGAGGAAAGCAGCTGGTAAAGGCTGCTTTTTTCTATGATGAAGGGGGATACGATTGTCACACTGGCGTTGGTACAGACTAACCAGCTTTTGCATTCCAATCGTCGAATATCAAGCACAGCCCCATTATTTACATTCGTCGGTTATGAATTTTCAAATTAAAAATTTGAGTTCTCGCATATTCTGTTGCGAATTTGAAGCTATCGTGTTATAATATTTTATATATTTAGGTATCACTCAGAAAGTAGGAACTTCAATGGGCGTTTCATATAGCAAACTATTTAAGCTGCTGATTGATAAAAAGATGAAGAAAAAGGATCTTATATCCGCAGCAGGTATAAGCTCATCAACTATGGCCAAGCTCGGAAAAGATGAATATGTTAATGTCGAAGTGCTTGTAAAAATTTGTAACGCACTTGATGCGAATATTGGAGACATCATGGATGTCATTCCTGATTAGTCATTTCTGAAAGCATTTTAGACATTCAAGGAATGACAGCGTTATTGACTGATGAAAATCAGATGGACTGATACAATCAAAGCTATATTTTTGCAGTAGATACATGGTTTGAAAAACTGATGGAGAAATAATCTAGGAAAATAGTTTAAAGTTTACATGTTATGATCATGTATGAAGTTGGAACAAAATAAAAGAATTGTGCTATACTATTGTTCAAGAAAAAAATCATTGACATATTTCAATCTATTTAGGAGGATAAACGATCATGTGTACAGCAGCAACTTATAAAACAAAAGATTTTTACTTTGGACGAACCCTCGATTATGAATTCTCTTATGGTGATCAGATAGTAATTACACCACGTAATTATGCGTTTAATTTTCGCCATGTTGGCGATATGAAAAATCATTATGCAATTATTGGAATGGCTCATGTTGCAGAGGATTATCCTTTGTATTATGATGCTATGAATGAAAAAGGAGTGGCAATGGCAGGACTGAATTTTGTCGGAAATGCTGTTTATGCCGCGATTAAGCCAGATGTGGAAAATATTGCACAGTTTGAATTTATTCCATGGATTTTAAGTAAGTGCGCATCTGTAAAAGAAACAAGAGAAGTTTTAAATAAAATGAATCTTGTAGGTACCCCTTTTAGTGAACAACTTCCATCTGCACAGCTTCACTGGATCATTGCCGATGAAAATGAGGCAATTACTGTAGAATGTATGAAAGATGGTATGCATATCTATGATAATCCAGTAGGAGTTCTTACAAATAACCCTCCATTTGAACAGCAAATGTTCCAGTTAAATAATTATGTAGGCCTTTCCCCAAAACAGCCGGAAAATCGTTTCTCTGATAAACTAAATTTTAATGCATATAGCAGAGGAATGGGTGCATTAGGGCTTCCAGGGGATTTATCATCTACATCCCGATTTGTAAGAGTCGCATTCACAAAAATGAATTCTTTTTCCGGTGTATCTGAAAAAGCAAGCATCAGCCAGTTTTTCCATATTCTTGGATCAGTAGATCAGCAGAGAGGCTGCTGTGAAGTTGCAGATGGAAAGTTCGAAATTACACTCTACACATCTTGTTGCAATACGAATAAGGGAATTTATTATTATACAACCTATGAAAATCATCAGATATCAGCGGTAGATATGTTTGGGGAGAATCTCAATGAAAAAGAATTGATAAAATATCCGCTTATTAAAGGAGAGCAGATTTACTGGCAGAATTAGAAGTGAATTTTGAGTTGCCGTAGGCAAGGGGACGCCTCGGAAGAGAACCGATAGCCTATATTTGTGGCCTCGGAGCAAGGTTTGGATGTGAGCGCATAAGCGAACATTCAAACTGCCGCGACTAAAGTCACATATGTGGGGTATATCCTCTTTTTGAGGGCGTCTTCCTTGCCTGCAGCAAATCAAAGTTTATTCCGGAACGAATTCCGTTGTCTGGTCGAGCATATTTATCTTCACTTTTCCCTTTTTGCCATCAACTTTAGCGAATGGAATCACCTCATATTTTGCTTTCTCCATGCACTTACCAGGGTCATCTGCCGGTTCTTCGTTGAGAAAGATTTTTTCAGCTCCG
>ERZ826016.245-NODE-245-length-70615-cov-20.514357_pt1 | contig 70615 bp, 50 predicted proteins | sample MGYA00519872_ERZ826016 | MGnify/ENA primary metagenome ERZ826016 (study PRJEB31778, sample SAMEA3449218) | human gut metagenome | biome: human gut; feature: human-associated habitat; material: faeces | place: United Kingdom | collected 2010/2012 ... | reverse complement strand
AAAGTATGGGAACATTCGACGGGCCGGGTCTCCGGCTCGTCGTTTTCCTGCAAGGCTGTCCGTTCCGTTGTCTGTATTGTGCCAACCCGGATACAATAGACGCAAAAGGGGGTACACCTACCCCACCGGAAGAAATTCTGCAAATGGCTATCAGCCAGAAAGTATTTTTCGGGAAAAAGGGTGGCATCACATTCTCGGGCGGTGAACCTACATTACAGGCCGAAGCGCTTATACCTCTGTTCAAAGATTTGAAAGCAAACGGCATTCACATCTGCCTGGATACCAATGGCGGCATCTGGAATGAAAAAGTAGAAGAACTATTGAGCCTGACGGATTTAGTGCTGCTGGATCTCAAAGAATTCAATCCCGAACGCCATAAGAAGCTGACCGGATGCAGCAATGCAAAAACTTTGCATACGGCCACCTGGTTGGAGGAACAGAACCGGCCTTTCTGGCTACGCTATGTATTAGTGCCGGGATATAGTGATTTTGAGGAAGACATCCGCAGTTTGGGCGAACATCTCGGCCAATATAAAAGTATACAGCGGGTAGAAATACTTCCCTATCATCGCCTGGGCGTGCATAAGTACGAAGCTATGGGATGGGATTACCAATTGAAAGAAGTAAAAGAAAACACTCCCGAACAGCTGGAACGTGCGGAAAAGTTATTCAAGGAATACTTCGAAACGGTTATAGTAAACTAAAATAAAGGAGTGATAGGATGATAAAGTGGTAGGGTGATAAAGTGATAGTGAGATAACGCTCTGTGATATACAGCGCAGCTACTTTATCACCTTACCACTTTATCACTCTATCACTTTATCACTCTTTATTCATACTGATTAGTAAGTCAGACGGATACCTGCCTGCAACGTAAAGTTCGTCGGGTTTTCCTTTCGTATAGTCTCTATCGGAGAGCCATCGTCAAAGAAATAGGAAACACCGGGCTCTACATATATTCCCACTCTATTACTAATATTATATTGAGCACCTACCGCACCCATTACAGATAATTGCACGGGTTTCACCGTTTCCTTTTCGCTTCCTACCTTACCATAGACGCACTTCTCTATTGCACCACCGGCAGATACATATACCGTGAAACGTTTGTCATTAACGAAACTCCAGTTCGCACGCACCGGAATACCGATATAGTGCAGTTTTTGATCTGTCTTTTCCGAACTATTTTCATATGTTATTTCAGACGACAGCATCGTATAAGTCACACCGGTTTCCACAGAAAAGTTTTTCGGCAATGCTTTCCGTACCGATAAGCCGAAACTAAGAGGTTGCTTATGCTTGATATTTTTAACCTGACGGGTATTTTTCCGCAGATAAGGTACTCCACCTTCAAATACCAGTTCTTGTCCTTCAGGAATATCCAGAATACCACTGGAAACATTCGGTAAATCCAGTTTATCACTAAACATCGGAGTTGAATTCGGACCTGAGTGCATACCGCCATTTGTATTATCCAGCGACGCAAGTGCTCCCGTATTTCCTACAGACATGCCAACCGCCCAACCTTTATTTCCGGCAGATGATTTCTTTTCAGTAGGCAAATGGAGTTTATCTCTACTGGAAGGACGATACACTTCGCGTTCCTTCTTTTCAGGAATCGAAGATGAAGTTTCCGTTTCCTTTGCCTGCTCCGTTTTTTCCGTCGCTTCTGTCACATTTGAATTCAAATCTGAATTCACTATTTCTTCTTGTCGGTTCACGTTTACTTCCTGAACATTGCTTTCTGTCTCCAAATGCTGCGCTACAAGAGCTTGATGACGAGAATCCCCTTGTTCAATTACTCGCCGGATAACAGGTTCCGGCTGTTCTCCTTGAGTATCCGGCTTTGTCTGTTCCGGCAATACATCAGGTATCGTTGCCAGAGCCGGTTCAGCTGCACGACGCACCTCGTCCACTACCGGACTTTGCAGCAACCACAAGCTGACAGACGAGACAGCCACCAGCACAACTGCCGCAGCCGTCATCGCCCAACGACGGAACATGATCTGTTTCTTCTTCCCTACAGACATAGGTGCGGAGACAGGCAATACCTTCTCCAACCGTTCCCAGCCGGTATCAGGCAACGGTTCGGAATAATCATCCAGCCGCTCCTTTATCTTTTTCAACCACAATTCATCATCTTTCATCATACGTCCTTTCCTTCATTAAGCATTGTTCTTCATCCACTCCCGCACTTTTGTAGCCAAAGTAGCTTTGGCGCGTGTCAGCTGCGAAGCCGATGACTTCTCATTAATACCCAGCATCTGGGCGATTTCCTTATGAGACTTTTCTTCAAATATATATAAGTTGAATACGGTGCGATAACCGGCAGGTAATTCACTGATAAACTGCATCAGCACCTTCTGAGGAATAGTTTCCACTGTCGAAGCATCGGGTTCCTCGTACGTTTCGGGTACGTTGTCCAGCCCCTCCGACTGGTTTATTACATCATTCTTGCGCAAGTATTGCAGCGCCGTATTCACCATAACACGCTCCATCCACGCCCGCAAGGATCCATCACCTCGCCAAGTGAATTTATCAAAAGAATCGAAGAGCTTCAGGAAACCATCGTGCATGAGGTCTTCTGCTGTATCACGGTCACCCGCATAACGAAGACACACGCTGAGCATCCGCCCTGCATAGCGCTCGTACAGCTCCTTCCTGGCAAGGTTGTCGCCTTGCCTGCACCGTCCTGCCAGTTCCTGTTCTTCCATTCTTTCCTTTGACACGTGTTTACCTTATAAATGCGGCAAAGATAGAAATACTGCACGTAGCGAGCAAGAAATTAACTCTTTTGTTTCTTTAACAGTCCTTTATGCAGTATTCACCCTCATATTGCATTTTTTGGATACATGGAGAAAATTAAGATTAACACCAAAAAACAACAACTGATGAAGAAGCTGAGATTTTATTCGGTAGTATTTACATTTGCACTTTTAATAATACCGATGTTACAGTCTTGTCTGAATGATGATGACGAAAGCCGTGATACCCGTTTCACAATCGGTACTATAGAAGTTATAGGAGAAAAGGAATACTTTTTTAATCTGGATAACGGTGATAAGATGTATCCCAGTGATACTACTTACATCCATAACTACACAGTGGAAAACAACCAACGTGTATTTATTCAATTCCTTCCATTGGAAGAAGATATCCCGGGCTATGACTATAATGTGAAGCTTATCCAACTTGAGAACATACTGACAAAAGATATTATTCCACTTACCGAGGAAACAGCTGACAGCATCGGTAATGACCGTATCAATGCTACCTCATTATGGATTACAGGGAATTATCTGAACATAGAGCACCAGTTCTTACACAGCAATAATCCAAATAAGAAGCACATGCTGAACCTGGTTATTAATGAAATGGCCGAGACACCTGATCCGGAAGACGAGTATTTCACTTTGGAGTTCCGGCACAATGCTTATAACGATGAACAACGTACGCCGGGTTGGGGAATCGTATCATTCAGACTGGATGAAATAACCGAGCAATTGGCTGGAAAAAAAGGATTAAAAATAATCGTCAATACGATTTATGACGGAAAACAAACCTATACGATAGATCTGAAAAAAGAGTAAAATAGGATTAAACAATAAGAGACCAACCTAAACTGACCGATTGAAAACGGAGAGGGTGCATTCCTACAGTGAATGCACCCTCTTTTACTTAAAAAAAGCCTTATTTAAAAGACCTTGAAATCTCTTATAACTGTACAAGGATACGGAATACTTTTCCAGGATTAGCCGCCCACTCCGTCATAGCTTCCAATGCATCTTCAGGTACTGCTACCTTCGTTATTAATTCTTCTACCGGGCAAGTTCCTGCCTTCATATAGTTGATTACCGCACGAAAGTCGGCCGGCAATGCATTTCTGGAACCACGTATATCCAATTCTTTCTGGACAAAATACTTCGTCTGGAAAGCGACTTCACTCTTCGCATAGCCAATGCAAACGACACGCCCTGAAAAAGCAACTTCATCCACAGCCATTACATAAGTCACAGGACTACCGACAGCCTCAATCACAACATCAGCTCCAAAGCCTTCCGTAATCTCTTGAATCCGGCTATGCACATCTTCCGTTTTAGAATTAACCGTATGAGACGCTCCCATTCTCCGAGCCAGCTCCAACTTTTCATCATCCAGGTCCACAGCAATAACAATGGCACCTCTGAGAGCGGCACGAACAATAGCACCTATACCAATCATACCGCAGCCGATGACCATCACATATTCATTGTCAATCACCTGACCGCGCGAAACGGCATGAAATCCCACACTCATCGGCTCAATCAAGGCACAATCACGCGGAGAGATATTACCTGCCGGAATAATTTTAGTCCAAGGCAATACAGCATACTCACACATCACGCCATTCCGCTGCACTCCCAATGTTTCATTATGTTCGCAGGCATTGACACGACCATTGCGGCACGAAGCACATTTACCACAATTAGTATATGGATTCAGAGTCACATTCATTCCTTTTTCAAAGCCTGCCGGAACATCCGGACCTATTTCTTCAATGACCGCGCCTACTTCGTGCCCCGGCACTACAGGCAACTTCACCATCGGGTTACGCCCCAGGAAGGTGTTCAAATCGGAACCACAGAAACCTACATATTTAATTCTCACTAACACCTCACCGGCACCAACCACCGGTTTTTCAAGTTCAACCACCTTCATTTCAGAGGGATTGACTATTTGAACTGCTTTCATTTTATATATTTGAAATTAATTGTTTAATCAATAACCTTATAACCTTTCCAGCCATAGTAGGCACAGAATATAAAGCAAATCATCGGTACACAGTAAGCTGCATAATAAATGTGCTCATTGGCGTGCATGAAATAAGCCGTCAGCTGAGGAAGACAGGCATTACCGACAATAGCCATCACGAGAAAGGCCGAACCGCTTTTTGTCTGGTCGCCCAATCCCTTCAGAGCCAGAGAGAACTGGGTAGGATACATAATAGACATGAAGAAAGAGATAGCCAGCATAGCATATAATCCTACCATACCTCCCCAAATCATTACCACTCCGCATAAAAGAATATTCATTAAGGAATAAACCAACAACATATCCTGCGGACGGAATTTCACCATCAGTCCTGTACCAATCCAGCGCCCTACAAGGAAAGCAAGCATATAAAGTCCGAAGAAAGTTGTTGCGGTTTCTTCCGGAAGTCCTGCATAAGAACAGCAATAGACAAGGAATAAACTATTGATCGCTGTCTGCCCGCCATTATAAAAGAACTGCGCAATTACTCCCCAACGCAAGTGTGAATGTTTCAGTACACCAAAGTCAATCAACTTTTCTTTCTTTGAACCGGAGGAAGGAGTCTTACTTTCATCTCCTATCTGCGGCAATTTTGAAAATACAAATACCACTGCTATAATCACCAACAGCAAAGCCAGCATCAGATAAGGGAACTTCATAGCATCCGTCTCTACTTGTATATAAGCCTGCCAGCCACCCGGATAATCTACGGGTAAAGTATCACGTGTATAATGCGTGCCACTCAGAATCAGTTTACTCAGAAACATAGCAGAGATAAAGGCACCGAGTCCGTTGAAAGATTGTGCCAGATTCAACCGTCGCGGTGCTGTTTCGGGCGCACCCAAAACGGTAACATACGGATTGGCAGCAGTCTCCAGGAAACACATACCGGTAGCTATGATAAAGAATATGCAGAGATAGGCCCAATAGGCTTTCAACATGGCAGCCGGAAAAAAGAGCAAACCACCCAATGCCGCCAACAATAAACCGAAAATAATGCCTGCTTTGTAGCTATAACGCTTCATGAACATAGCTATCGGAATCGGGAAAATGAAGTAAGCAAGCCAATAGGCAGTTTCGGTAAATGACGCCTCAAAGGTATTCAGTTCACAGGTTTTCATCAACTGCCGTATCATTGTCGGGAGCAGATTGCTGCTAATTGCCCAAAGGAAAAAAAGGCAGAAGACCAGCGCCAAAGGTATCGTATAAGTATTTTTTTTCATACGTATTATTATCTTCTTATTCAGACATGTTTTTGATATATGGCAATACGGGAAGATCAGTAAATCCATAGAATTTCCGGGCATTTTCTCCAAGGAACAGCCTTTTTTCATCTTCCTGCAAATCGGGTGATTTCACTATAAAATCATACGACATTTTGTAAGTGATTGCGGTAATAGTACGCGGATAATCCGATCCCCACATCAGTTTCTCCATCCCGACCAGTTCGGCAGCTTTCCGTATAGCTTTTACTGCTCCCTTAAAAGGATAGAACTCATCATTGAAAAGCCAGGTTATTCCTCCGGATTCAATCATTACATTGGGATGAAGAGCCAGCCGTATCTGCTCTTCCCAATCCGGACGTGTCACCATTCCGAAATGCCCGATAGCAATTCTCAACCGGGGACATTCCTGAATAACCTCCTGCATCTCGGGAACTTGCGTTGCTCCGTCCGCCAAGTCTATGGAAAGCATCACATCCCGTTCTTCCATATAGCGGAACATCCGCATCATCTCTTCACTATTCAGCATCACCCGTCCTTCTTTAAGCAACAGGCGTTGAGCCGGAATTTTAATAGCTTTGAAACCTCTTGCTATTAGTTCTTTTGCCTGTGCCAGAAACCCGGGCTTACGAAACTCACACATTCCGCAAACAAAGAAGCGATCGGGATAACGGGAAATAACTTCTGCCAGATATTCATTCTGAATACCATCAATAAATTCCTGTGTAATGACGGCAGCAGCCACTTGCGCATAGTCCATGTTCGACAGGAAAACTTCTGCACTATTCACCCCGTCCACCATAAAGGGAGGAACCATTTGGCGGATCTCTCCCATAAACAACGAGCGCCCATTATCCAGTGTACGAATGGGAAACCCATCCACCACTGTATCTTGCCGCAACCATAGATGGGCATGTGCATCAATTATTGTATAGTCCATATAGACAGCTGTATTTTAAGAATTAGCCCAACTTACGCGTTGCTGTTCCCCAATAATTTCCTGTACTTCATGCACCAGCGTCCAGTCAATCGGCTCTTCAATAAAAGAGACATTCTTTTTCACATTCAGCGGATTGGCCGTACTAAACAATGTAGTCGCAATCCGAGGATTACTAACAGAGAACTGCATAGCTAATTTCTCAATGGGATAATTTCTCGCTTTACAATGTTCCATTGCTTTGCGACAAGCATCCACCAAAGGTTCCGGAGCCGGATGCCATGCAGGAACGCCCCGTTCACTCAACAATCCCATGGATAGCGGAGAGGCATTTATCACGCCTATTCCTTTCGATTCAAAATAATCAAGAAAATCCGCTAGCTTGTCATCGCACAGGCAATAATGGCAGAAATTGAGTATAGATTCTACCGTACCGCTCGGAGAGTGGTCAATTACCCATTTCAGGTTTTCGAGTTGCAAATCAGTGATTCCGACATGGCCGACAACTCCTTTTTCACGCAGTTCTACCAATGCCGGTAATGTCTCATTAACAATCTGGTTCAGATCAGCAAACTCAATATCGTGCACATTAATCAAATCGATAAAGTCGATATTCAGACGTTCCATGCTCTCATATACACTTTCTACCGCACGTTTTGCAGAGTAATCCCAAGTATTGACACCATCTTTTCCATAACGTCCCACTTTGGTAGAAAGATAATACCGGTCACGTGGAATGTCTTTCAAAGCTTTTCCTAAAACAGTCTCTGCTTTATAATGCCCATAATAAGGGGAGACATCTATAAAATTCATGCCCGATTCGACAGCAGTAAACACAGCCTCAATTCCTTCTTTCTCTTTAACATCATGGAAAACCCCTCCTAAAGAAGAAGCTCCAAAACTGAGAGATGATACTTTCATCCCTGTCTTTCCGATTTCATGGTATTGCATAACTAATTAAATTTAAAAGTTTTTAGATGCGACAAAAATAGGACAAGAATAAATTCAGGACAGCATATAAGAAGCGAAAACAACACGTAATGGTTTACGTAAAAAAAACATCCTTCTATACTGTCTTTTATCGGGGAATGTGTTTTCTTTGTAAACGAATCTAATATAGCAGACTTAAAACATGGAATATCGGAAACATACTTCATTAAAAGATCTCGCCCAAGCATTAGGCGTATCCATCCCCACTGTATCCAGGGCACTAAAAGACAGTCCTGAAATTAGCAGTGAGCTTTGCGCTAAAGCCAAGAAGCTGGCAAAAGAAATGAATTACCGCCCCAACCCTTTTGCCATGAGTCTGCGAAAAAACACCCCGCGTATCATTGGAGTCGTCGTACCGGATATCGTTACCCATTTCTTCGCATCCATCCTGAACGGGATAGAGAATATGGCAGTGGACAACGGATACTTTGTTATCATCACCACTTCACATGAATCCTACGAATATGAGAAAAGGAACATTGAGAATTTAGTCAATATGCGGGTGGAGGGTATCATTGCCTGTCTGTCCCAAGAAACTACAGATTATGCTCATCTTGCCGCCCTGAAGGACATTAATATGCCACTCATCCTCTTCGACCGTGTTTGCCTGACCGACCAGTTTTCTTCGGTAGTAGCAGATGGAGTGCAATCGGCACAAATGGCTACCCAACATTTATTGGATACCGGTAGTAAACGAGTGGCTTTCATAGGAGGAGCTAACCACTTGGATATTGTGACAAAAAGAAAACACGGTTACCTGGAAGCTCTGCGTGACAATCATATTCCCATTGAAAAAGAGCTGGTAATCTGTCGGAAAATAGATTATGAAGAGGGCAAAATAGCGACGGAAGCCTTATTATCCCTACCCCAACCTCCCGATGCCATTCTTGCCATGAATGACACATTAGCCTTTGCCGCCATAGAAGTTATTAAAAGTCACGGCCTTCGCATTCCGGAAGATATAGCTATCATCGGTTATACAGACGAACAACATGCCAACTATGTAGAACCAAAACTATCGGCTGTATCACATCAGACCTATAAAATGGGAGAAACGGCTTGTCGTTTATTAATAGACCAAATCAAAGGGGATAGAACAGTCAGACAAGTAATCATTCCGACAAATCTGCAAATCAGGGAAAGTAGTAGAAAGAGATAATAAAAACGGTTTATCAACCTGCGGAGAGACGGGGATTCGAACCCCGGATACCCTTTAGGGGTATACACGCTTTCCAGGCGTGCCTCTTCAACCACTCGAGCATCTCTCCAATAGACGCCTTTTCTGAAATCGGGTGCAAATTACAAAAAAAATGCGAACCACAAGCGTTTTCAGCTACAAATGTATTCTTTTTTTCGTTCTTGCCCTTCATTCTCCCCGTTTTATCTTTAATAAAATCTCAAAATTAATAAACTTTAAAATCTTTCCGATGTTATTTGAGCATTCCAAACACTTTTAAAGCGTTTTCCGAAGTAACGTCTCCAACAGCCTCAGGAGACATCCCGTAAATTTCAGAAACCTTCATCAAAGTATCCTTCACATAGGCACTTTCATTCCTCCTACCACGATTCGGGACTGGAGTCAGATAAGGAGAATCTGTTTCAAGAACAATTTTTTCTAATGGTATTCCTGCCAAAATTTCCGGAAGGTGGGACTTCTTAAAAGTAACCACACCATTAATTCCAATGAAGAAATCGGAAAACTCCAATACGCGGGTGGCTTCTTCTGCCGTTCCTGTAAAGCTATGAAATATTCCTCTTAAAGAAGTCTTTTTGTAAGGTTCCAGCACCTTATATATATAATCAAAGGCATCCCGGCAATGGATTACTACAGGAAGATCATATTCCAAAGCCCAGTTGACTTGTTTATCCAGTACTATTTGCTGCTCTTTCAGGTAAGTTTTGTCCCAATAAAGATCCATGCCGATCTCCCCTATAGCAACATATTCCTTAGAAAACTTCAATTCGCGAGCAACTATTTCCAATTCTTTTTCATAATTGGCATTGACAGAAGTAGGATGCAAACCAATCATAGGAAAACAGTATCCTTTATAAACGCTACAGGCTGATAGCATTGCTTCAATAGTCGTACTGTCAATATTGGGCATAAATATATGAGTAACTCCGGCAGCACGTGCACGCTCAATAACCTGTGGGAAATCCTCTGAAAACTCCTCCAAAAAAAGATGGGAATGTGTATCTATCAATCTCATTCGTTTACTTTTTCTATTCGTTTCTCCCCAGTACGATAATAATAAATCAGCCCGTAATCACGGCATAATTCCAATCGTTTTTCATTGGGAGAAATATCTTCAAACTTTTTTTCCACCTGATTCCATATATCCAAGATCAATTCATCTGCAGTAGTTCGCATAGCAGAAAGAGAATCTAAACTACGGGCAGTTAAAGCCTGCAAATTTTTCTGTCGGTCATAACTATCTGTAAAAATATCATAATGAACTCTAACCTTCGCAATAGTAGGATTATAAATAGGAATCCCCCCTTGAGAAGTTCGCTTGGTTTCTCCATCTATAATTTTTCGCCCCCACTCTACCAAGGCTGCCTCCGTCGATAAATCCGGTACATTTGAACTATCAGCCGGCAAACCATAATAAGATTTATGGGCTGCACGCACTTCCGAGCGAATAACAGCCAGATTCAATACCTGAATGAAATGAGAGATATACAGACGAGCCATCTTTACATTGGCCTGATGCTTACGCCCTGCTTGCGACTGACGTTCAAAGCACTGGGCATAATACGATTGGGCGGCTTCAAATCTCATCAAGAAATTCCGGGCTTCAGTCAACGTCTTTAAAGAAACTGCCAAATTATAGAGGTTATGGGTATCAGATTTTGCAACCACTGCTTTCAGTGCCCGTATTCTCGCCTGGTCTGTATTTGGTAATCTTCTATAAGGCATAGTTACAAAAAAGCACAGTTAAACTTCTCTGTGTATCAAATTTTCCATTATCTTTTTCAGTTCTTCTTTTTTTTCTTCTGCAATACTAACAGCTGCAAGGCTTTCCATTGCCCGGTTGCTATATTCCAATATCTTATTTTCGCAAACTGCTTTTACACCAATCCGGTCATACAGTTCCGTCACAGCTGCAATTTTCTCTGCCGGCTGGAAAGTCTCTGCGTTTATCCAGCTATTCAACTGGTTATGCTGATCCGCATTCGCATGCTCCAATGCTTTAATCAGCATATATGTTTTTTTATTACAGAGAATATCCCCACCTATATTTTTTCCAAACACTTTAGCATTGCCATATACATCCAGCAAATCATCTTTCAACTGGAAGGCAACACCTATATGCATACCAAAATCATATAAACGATCAGCGTCTTCTACCGAAGCGCCCCCCAAACGAGCTCCAATCTTCAGACTCGCCGCCAACAACACGGCAGTTTTCAGACGAATCATCTCCAGATATTCTTCTGCAGTTACATCATTCCTCTGCTCAAACTCCATATCCATTTGCTGGCCTTCACAAATTTCAAGTGCCGTCAAACTGAAAAGATCCATAACCTCTTTCAGAAAAGCCGAAGGACATTCTGCCATAAACTGATAGGCAAGCACCAACATCGCATCTCCCGAAAGGATAGCAGTATTATCATTCCAAACTTTGTGGACGGTTTCTTTTCCTCTACGGCGATCCGCACGATCCATCAAATCATCATGCAAAAGGGTATAATTATGATAAACTTCGATACCTGTGGCCGGAGCATAGATACGGGTCACGTCTTCCTTGTACAAATTGTAAGCCAGCAACATTAACACCGGGCGAATTCTTTTTCCACCCATAGATAATACATATTCTACCGGAGCATACAATCCTTTCGGAGTACGCGTAAATTGTAAGCCAGCAATATGAGAATTAAAATTTTCGAGAAGCTCGGAAGCTGTAAACATAATGATAGTAAATTTAGGAGAATAGTGGGAATAAAAAGAGGCTGCCCAAAAGCAGCCTCCTTTTTATATAGATAACGTATTACTGCAATCTAAACATTACAGGCACCGTATATTTAACGCGTACCGGTTTACCGCGCTGCATACCAGGTTTCCATTTCGGCATGGTACCAATCACACGAAGTGCTTCTTTATCCAGATACGGGTCAACACCTCTTATGACTTTGGCGTCTACAATACTACCGTCCTTGTTAACAACGAACTGTACTGTTACACGACCTTGCGTACCGTTTTCTTGTGCGATAGTCGGATATTTGATGTTCTTGCTCAAGAATTGCATCAAACCAGCCATACCACCATTCGGGAATTCAGGCATTTGTTCTACAACCTCAAAAATGGTTTGTTCTTCCGGTTCTTCTTCTACAACAGTTACAGGCACATATTTTACTTCTACTGCCTTACCTGTTTCTTCTGAAGAGGCGATAACTGTTTCTTCCACATCAGCATCATCCGCTACGATTTCCAACGTTTCGTTAATCGGAGCTACTTCAGGAGGAGGAGGAGCTACTTTTTCTTCCTGTTCAGTGATAGGAACCATTTCTTCTTCAAAATAGAGATCAGTAAGCGCCTGGCTTGTATCAATCTTGATATCGCGCTTCGTCCATTCAAATGCTATAAACATAAAGGCAAGCACAATAACATAACCAATAAGCATCCAAGTCGATTTCTTGTTCTCCAAATCTGCTTTAGGTGTTTTCTTAATTTCCATAATTATAATATTATTTTAACGTGTTTCTCATTTTGGGCAAATATAGTACTTTTTCCGCAAAACGTTCAGCCGTACTATCTTTTTTAAGACAATATGCACCCATTTTTGTTTTTTTTATCCTTCAGAAAGCACACCTGTGCTTTTGTGCCACAAATGTAACGAGATATTTTAAAAATACCGTATCTTTGGCAATAATTTTAAATGAAATGTTGAAAAAGTCTTTTATAACGGCGCTACTACTCCTGATTTTCTCCGTTTTACGTGCACAAGACGGAACCAGCGCCTTTCAATTTCTGAAACTCCCTTTTTCTGCCCATGCATCAGCATTGGGTGGAGAAAACATTTCTATTATAGAAGATGATTTGACTATGGCTGTCCAGAATCCGGCCCTTCTTTCCTGCGTAGCGGATAAGACTCTCAACTTGAATTACATGCTTTACATGAATGGTGTCAACGTTGGTGGAGCCGCATTTGCACGTACTGCCGGTGAGCGTTCCACCTGGGCAATAACCGCACAATATGTAGACTATGGGGAGCTTAAAGAAACGACTGAAGAAAATATTGAAACCGGAACTTTCTCCGCCAAAGATATCTCTATATCGGGTATTTATACCTATGATTTAAGTGATTATTGGAGTGGAGGTGTACGCACCAATTTCATTTACTCCCACTATGATAAATATTCTTCATTTGCTATCGGCGTCGATCTGGGATTAAACTACTATCATCAGGAGTCCGATTTTTCCGCCTCGCTCGTTGCACGCAACCTGGGAGGACAGCTTAAAGCCTTTGAGGAACGGCATGAGAAATTACCTGTTGATGTACAACTGGGGTTCAGCAAACGATTGTCACATGCTCCGTTCCGGCTTTCCCTTACCCTACATGACCTCACACACTGGAGTGCCTCAACCACAGCGGCAAACAATTTCGGAAAGAAATTGTTAAATCATATTGCCCTTGGTATTGACTTCCTACCAACCAACAACTTTTATCTGGCAGCCGGATATAATTTCCGCCGCGGAGAAGAAATGAAAATAAACGGTTCCAGTCATTGGGCAGGTTTCACCTGTGGTACAGGTATTCAATTAAAGCGGTTGAAACTGGGAATGGCATACGCCAAATATCATGTGAGTTCATCCTCACTTATTTTTAATTTATCATATACCTTATAATATATAATAGCATAACTCAAATATGAAAAAGATAACTATTGCAATCGACGGCTTTTCCTCTTGCGGAAAAAGTACTATGGCAAAAGACCTTGCCCGTGAAATAGGTTACATCTACATCGATAGTGGTGCCATGTACCGTGCAGTCACTTTATACAGTATAGAAAACGATATCTTTCAGGGAAATGACATCGATACGGAAAGACTTCGAAAAGAAATAGATAATATCCATATTTCCTTTCAATTAAACCCTGAGACCGGACGTCCGGATACTTATCTGAACGGAGTAAATGTAGAAAATAAAATCCGCAGCATGGAAGTTTCTTCCCATGTTAGTCCCATTGCAACTTTAGGGTTTGTACGCGAAGCAATGGTAGCACAGCAACAAGCAATGGGCAATTCCAAAGGTATTGTCATGGATGGACGTGATATCGGAACTACGGTTTTTCCAGATGCTGAACTAAAAATATTTGTAACTGCCACGCCCGAAATCCGTGCACAACGTCGCTATGATGAATTAAAGACCAAAGGACAAGAAGCCAGTTTTGATGAAATACTTGAGAACGTAAAGCAACGGGATTATATCGATCAGAATAGAGAAGTAAGCCCGCTTCGCAAAGCAGATGACGCATTGCTGCTGGACAATACTGACATGACTATTCCTCAACAAAAGGAATGGTTGCAAGAGCAATTCAATAAGATCGTTAAGAGATAAAGGAAAAAGGGTGTAGCCTTATGCCGTAAAAGGTGTAGCCATCCAAGACAAAGGGTGTAGCCTTGGGCCGTAAAGGGTGTAGCCCTTCCGAAGGTCCGTTTACAATCTCTATATCAACATATTATATTATGGTAAAAGTAGAAATAGATGAAGGTTCCGGCTTCTGCTTCGGTGTAGTCACTGCAATAAATAAAGCTGAAGAAGAGCTAGCCAATGGAGGCACTTTATATTGCCTGGGAGACATCGTGCACAATAGCCGTGAAGTGGAGCGCCTGAAAGAGATGGGCCTCATCACTATCAATCATGATGACTTTAATCATTTGCACGATGCCAAAGTTTTGCTGCGTGCCCATGGAGAACCGCCCGAAACTTATGAAATTGCCCGTCGCAATAATATTGAAATCATTGATGCCACTTGCCCGGTAGTACTCCGCTTACAAAAGAAAATCAAGCAAGAATATACTCAAAAAGATACCGAGGACAAACAAATCGTTATCTATGGAAAAACCGGTCATGCGGAAGTCCTTGGTTTAGTAGGACAAACTACCGGAGAAGCAATTGTCATAGAAAAGTTAGAAGAAGCTAAAAAACTGGATTTCACCAGAAGCATCCGTTTATATTCGCAGACAACAAAGTCATTGGACGAATTCCAGAAAATCGTAGAATACATCAAAGAACATATCTCGCCTGATGTCACATTCGAATATTATGATACCATCTGCCGACAAGTAGCCAATCGCATTCCGAACATACGGAAATTTGCCGCTTCGCACGACCTGGTATTCTTTGTGAGTGGCAAGAAAAGTTCCAACGGAAAAATGTTGTTCAGCGAATGCAAAAAAGTCAACCCAAATTCCCACTTGATAGACAGTGCTGAAGAGATAGACAGTTCTCTGCTTACCGGAGCTTCCTCTATCGGAGTATGTGGAGCAACCTCCACTCCCAAATGGCTGATGGAAGAAATTTCTAAGGCCATTCAATCACGACTTACAGGACAATAAGTCACCGTTTTGAAACAACAAATTAACGTTAAATATGAATCACGCCCTCAGCTTTTTGCTATCTTTGCGTCGATTATTTAAACCAAACTAAAAGATTGTTATGGGAACAGTTAAGTGCATAGGTATTTTGACATCCGGTGGCGATGCACCGGGAATGAACGCTGCTATTCGTGCGGTAACACGTGCTGCTATTTACAACGGATTACAAGTAAAAGGTATATATAGAGGTTACAGAGGTCTGGTAACCGGTGAAATCAAAGAATTCAAAAGCCAGAACGTAAGTAATATTATACAATTAGGTGGTACTATCCTGAAAACAGCTCGTTGCCAGGAGTTCACTACTCCCGAAGGACGTCAGATTGCATATGATAATATGAAGAAAGAAGGCATTGATGCCTTGGTTATCATTGGTGGTGACGGTTCATTGACGGGTGCACGTATTTTCGCACAAGAGTTTGATGTACCTTGTATCGGATTACCCGGTACTATCGACAATGACCTGTACGGAACAGATACGACTATCGGTTATGATACAGCTTTGAATACCATTCTGGACGCTGTGGATAAAATTCGCGATACGGCAACTTCTCACGAACGCTTGTTCTTTGTGGAAGTAATGGGGCGTGATGCCGGCTTCCTAGCTTTGAACGGTGCTATTGCCTCAGGTGCAGAGGCCGCTATCATTCCAGAGTTCAGTACGGAAGTCGATCAACTGGAAGAATTCATCAAAAACGGTTTCCGTAAATCCAAGAACAGTAGTATTGTAATTGTTGCGGAAAGCGAACTGACAGGTGGAGCCATGCACTTTGCAGAGCGTGTAAAGAATGAATATCCTCAATACGATGTACGTGTTACTATCCTTGGACACTTGCAGCGCGGTGGAAGTCCTACTGCTCACGATCGTATCCTTGCCAGCCGACTCGGTGCGGCAGCTATTGATGCCATCATGGATGGACAACGCAATGTAATGGTTGGTATCGAACATGATGAAGTGGTATACGTTCCTTTCACAAAAGCTATCAAGAATGATAAGCCAATCAAGAAAGACTTGGTAAATGTATTGAGAGAACTCTCTATTTAATTAGAATATAGTGAAATATGCAAAAGCGCGGATGAAATTCATCCGCACTTTTGCATTATAGCCATTTTGCTACAATTTCTTCTGTCTTATCCCATAGTTCCTTCATCTGTACATGATGAAAGAATTTCTCTGAGAGCTGTTTAGGATGGCAACTTACATTCAATGTTCCGGTACGTTTTCCCGCATCTTCATCCAGTAACAAACTGATGGCCGTCTCTGCTCCCTGGCGAGGCGTACGTATGAAAGGCCGGAAAAAGATATCCGTCAACGGATCAAACCACATATGCATCGTAATGATTTTTGTGGAAACAATACCCGGATCAGCAGCATTGACAATAATTCCTTTTTCTTTCACCTTCTTCGATAGAGCTATTGTAAACAGAGTCAATGCCAACTTCGTATTACTATAAATCGGAATACGCCAGAAAGCACCTTTCTTTCCACGTAAAAAGAAGTCAGGAAAATCCAGTTTACCAATGGCATAAGTACAGGACACCATATTTACAATCCTGCTTCCCTCTCCCATCAATGGTAGCAATTTACGGGTCAACAAATAGGGAGCTACATAATTGACACTCACTGTATGTTCCAATCCATCTTCGGTGATACAACGTTTCGTTTCCATGGTGCCGGCATTGTTCATTAACAAGGTGATAGCTTCTCCACGCTGAAGAAGTTCATGGGCAAAAGAAGCCGTAGAAGATAAAGAAGCAAGATTGACCGGTACTATTTCCAATGCTATATTTCCTGTTTCCCGCATTATTAACTGACGTTTCTCTTCTGCGATTTCAGGATCACGACACGCCATAATGACTTTATATCCGGCAGCAGCAACAGCGCGTGTAATCTCCATTCCCATACCGCCATCTGCTCCGGTTATAACTGCAAGTTTCTGTTTCATTATCCTTTTGCTTCTATTTTTGTAATTTCCCGCTTTAAGCCGGCCGGAAGTTCTTCATTCAAATGCTGATGGCATGCCATTTCAATGGAATACATCCGTGCAATACAGTAATTACTATGTTTACAATTACAGAGTGCTTTCTCCTCTTCACGCATACGGTTGACAAAGCCCGGTTCATTAAGCAGGGCACGTGCCATCTGTACAGCTTCAAAACCATCATTCAGTACCTCATCTATTTTCTCACGCGAAACTAAGCCACCTACATATACCAATGGCATCTTTATTTCTGCCCGAAATTTCAGCGCATCTTCCAGAAAGTAAGCCTCTTTGAAAGGAACGGTCGGTATCATCCATTTTCCCACCATCCGCACGCCATACTTCAACCACCAACAATTCATATAATGAGTCATGGAGCGGATAGGCATCTGCCCCCGCATCACATACATAGGAGCCTTACTTACAAAACCTCCGCTCAGCACCAATGCATGAGCCCCCGATTGTTCCAGACGCTTTGCTACCTGCATCGTTTCATCTATCTCCATACCACCACGAAAACCGTCGCGCATGTTCATCTTCACCAATACAGCCATATCGGTTCCGGCAGCTTTCATCACTTCTTCCATCACCATGTCCATAAAACGCATTCGATTCTCCAAGGACCCACCGAAGCAGTCCTTACGCCGATTGGTATAAGGAGAAAGAAACTGAGAAATCAAATATCCGTGTCCAGCGTGTATTTCAACGGCATCAAAACCAGCTTCACGAGCCAGATTCACAGCACGACCATACGCACGTGCCATCTCAGGCAGTTCTTCTTTCTTCAAGCCACGAACAAAAGTAGGTGAGTAAAGATTGAAACCGCTGGAAGCTCCGACAGGAGTAACACCACAGATGCTTTTGTGCGACATATTGCCGCAATGTCCCAATTGGATAGCTGCTGCAGCACCTTCGGCATGTACAGCATCAGTCAGTTCCTTTAATCCGGGAATGATTTCAGACCGCATCCACAATTGGCGGTCGAACGACAAACCACTTTGGGTGACAGCTGCATAGGCCACAGTAGTCATTCCAACACCGCCAGCCGAAACTGAACGATGATAATCAAGCAACATTTGCGAAGGGGCATTACCCGGACACATACTTTCAAATGCCGCTGAGCGGATGGTACGATTCCGTAAAGTCAGCGGGCCAAAAGTTACAGGAGTAAATAACTTGCTCATGAGTATTATTTATGATTTGTGATTTATAAGTGAGAGAAATCAATATAGGAACGGAAAAACACGTTTCCGGTTTCCTACCGCATCTCCAAATTCTTCTTTATAGCGATGCCAGATAGCATTAGCACGAGGAACTAGGTTAGCCACTGTCCACCATAGGAAAACCAGTCCGGAAAGCGACCATGTCAATATAGCCCATCCTGTCCATTCTATAATTTCACCAAAGTAATTGGCAGAGGTGACATAACGATACATCCCCTGCGACGGCAGATAATGCTGCGTATCTCCCGGTTTACGAAGATGGCGGATTACATAATCCGAATACCAGTTGATTCCCATTCCGGTGAAGAACAGCAATACTCCAAGAATAAATTGTGGAGTCTTCAGCCAGTCCGGCATATAAAGATTTTCAGGAGCCAGATAAAAAAGCCATTCTCCTTGCATAAAGCCATTCAAGAGGTTGAACAACATTCCCATCATCATAATAGCAAGTGGCATACGGCTTTTCCCCTTCAGCAGGAAAGGAAACACAAAGGCGCGCTGGAAATAATGCAATTGGAATAAGAGAAAGAAAATTAAAGGAACAATTGAATTATATCGTGCTGAATTCCACCAAAGTAATAACATCACAATAAACACAGGTGCCTCCATCAGCATCCACGCCAACTTATTATTGATAGAAATGCCCCAAGATGCAGTTCGGAACATTCCATATCCCGCTTTGACAAAATAAAGTGCGATAAAAACGAACAGTGCGATAATGCTCATTGCACCCAGAAATAGCTGAAAAATCCCTTGTTCCATACTTGTTTCGATTTAAGTACAGGCAAAGATATATAAAAAGGGGAGAAAAAGAAAACTTCCTCCCCCTAATTAGTTTACAAATATGTTAGCAAATTATTTCAAAAATGTAGGGATATGAATCAGTTACGAGCTACAGGCTACAAGCTACAAGTGCCTTTCGGAACATAGCGCAGCTACTTGTAGCTTGTAGCTTGTAGCTCGTAACTTCATTCCTTTCTTTTTCGTTTTACTCGTCTTTATCGTTTCTTGATAGGTACATAGGTCGTATCTTCAAGTACATTTTTGTATGCCGGACGAATGATACGCTTACCTTCAAAGTTCAATTCTTCATTACGGTGTGCACACCAACCGACAATACGAGCCATAGCAAACAGCGGTGTAAAGATTTCCTGCGGTAATCCAATCATTTCATAAACAAAGCCAGAATAGAAATCGACGTTGCTCGATACCGTCTTTCCATTATTCTTCACGCGACCGAAAGTTTCGATAGCACGTTCCTCCAAGAGCTCAAGAAAAGCAAACTCGCGCTCTTTACCCTTTTCGCGGGCAAGATCACGAGCCAGTTCTTTCAGTAAGATAGCACGTGGATCGGAAATCGTATAAACAGCATGTCCGATACCATAAATTAATCCGGTCTTGTTATAAACTTCCTTATTCAGCATACGGGTAAAGTAAGTGTCGATCTCATCCACGCTTGTCCAGTCCTGAATATTCTCCTGTAAGTGATGGAACATATCAGCCACCTGAATATTTGCACCACCATGAAGCGGGCCTTTCAACGAACCGATACCTGCAGCAATTGCCGAATACGTATCTGTTCCGGTAGAAGAAGTGACACGAACAGTGAAAGTTGAGTTGTTACCGCCACCATGTTCAGCCTGAAGCACCAGCAAGAGGTCAAGGGTGCGGGCATCCAGCTGTGTATAATTACGTTTCAGCATATAAAGGAAATTTTCGGCAATAGAAAGATTCTCCTGCGGATGACGGATATGCAAGGAACGACCGAAAGTGGCATGTCGAAGCATATTGTATGCATAGGCAATGATAGTGGGAAATTTGGAGATGAGGTCTATACTCTGGCGCATCAGGTTGTCGCGGGAAGTATCATCGGCAGCAGGGTCAAAACGATACATCTCAAGTACACTGCGTGCCAGGATATTCATAATATTATTCCCTTCCAGTTCGATAATATTCATCTTAGTCTTCTGTTCCAACGGCATATTATCATTAATCAGTTCACGGAAAGAAGCCAACTCTTCCTTATCGGGCAAATTACCGGACAGTAACAGATAAGCCACTTCTTCAAATCCGAAACGTTTCTCTTTAACAAAAGCATGTACAATATCTTCTACATCATAACCACGATAGAACAGCTTACCCGGGATAGGTTTCAAGCCGCCGCCCGGAACACGTTCATAACCCACTACATTACCAATTCTGGTGAGTCCAACCAAAACACCCGTGCCGTCTTCATTGCGCAAACCGCGCTTCACATCAAATTTGGAGAATAATTCGGTATCAATCCGAACCGCTTCCTTCATATCCTCGGAAAGCTTATAAACTAAATATTCCTTCTTCATTTTCGTATCGTTTTAATCGTTAGTATTATTTTTCAATTCTTTCCACTATCTCCTGGGTAAAGGCAGAAGTGGACAAAGAGACACCGCCAGGCATGAAGCGCGCCAGGTCGGCGGTAGCACGGGCATCAAGGAAACTTCGTTCCAGCGCATGTTCTATCAGGGAAGCAGATTCTTTCCAACCAAAGTATTCGAGCATCATTACGGCAGACAGAATGATGGAACAGGGGTTCACAATATTTTTGCCTGCAATATTCGGTGCCGTGCCATGAGTGGCTTCAAAGATGGCATGTCCGGTCTGGTAGTTGATATTTGCTCCGGGAGCAATACCGATACCGCCCACCATGGCAGCCAACTGATCGGAAACATAATCTCCATTCAGGTTAAGGGTAGCAATCACAGAGTATTCTTCAGGAATCAACAAGGTATTTTGCAGGAAAGCATCCGCAATGCAATCTTTTATCACCAGCTTTCCGTCAGCCAATGCTTCTCCAAATTCACGTTCAGCCAGTTCGTAGCCCCACTTTTTGAAACCGCCTTCGGTAAACTTCATTATATTTCCCTTGTGTACCAATGTCACGGAAGGCAGATTATTCTCAAGTGCATACCGGCAGGCAGCACGCACCAGTCGTTCCGTTCCTTCTTTTGAAACTGGTTTCACACCGAAAGAAGATGTCTTGGGGAACCGTACTTTCTTCACCCCCATTTCATCGTGCAGAAACTTATAGAACTTCTCAGCTTCCGGTGTACCGGCTTCCCACTCAATACCCGCATAAATATCTTCCGTATTTTCACGGAATACACACATGTTCACCTTCTCCGGATGACGAACCGGAGAGTGAATGCCCTGATACCAACGAACCGGCCGCAGACATACATACAAGTCCAATGTCTGGCGCAATGCCACGTTCAGTGAACGGATACCACCACCGACAGGGGTCGTCAGCGGACCTTTGATACCCACCTTGTAATCACGGAAAGCTTCCATCGTTTCATCAGGTAACCACAGGCCACATTTTTCAAAAGCCCGTTCGCCTGCCCACACTTCCATCCATTCAATTTGCCGTTGTCCACTATATGCTTTCTGTACGGCAGCATTCACAATAGCTTGCATAGAAGGAGTTATTTCAACTCCTACCCCATCACCTGTAATAAAAGGTACTGTAATTTTATCCATCTTTCTATCTTGCATTAAGAGCAGAACCGGCACGGAACCAGCCTATCTGCTGTTCATTATACGTATGTTGAGCTTCGAAGCTATCCTTCGTACCATCTTCGTGGTGAAGAACAATCTTAAGATTACGGCCGGGAACAAAATCCATCAATCCGATTACCGAAATTAAATCATGTTCCTGAATCTTATCATAATCGGCTTTATCCACAAAAGTCAATGCCAGCATACCTTGTTTCTTTAGGTTCGTTTCATGGATACGGGCAAAACTCTTTGCCAGAATCACACGGACATTCAGGAAACGGGGCTCCATAGCGGCATGTTCACGACTGGAACCTTCACCATAATTTTCTTCGGCTACTACAATGGAAGAAATTCCTTCGGACTTATACATCTTTGCCGTACCGGAAACCGGACCGTACGTATTAGTCGAACGATTCCAGACACTGTTAGTTTCTCCATTGAAAGCATTTACAGCACCCATCAGCATATTGTCTGAGATATTCTCCAGATGTCCACGGAAACGAAGCCACGGACCTGCCATTGAAATATGGTCTGTAGTACATTTACCCTGTGCCTTAATCAGCAACGGCATATTAAGTAAATCGGTCCCTTCCCAGGCAGGGAATGGTTGTAGCAATTGAAGCCGTTGCGAATGGGGATTCACATTGATTTCCACCTTTTCACTGCTGGGGGCTATATACCCTTCGCTACCTTCGGCAAATCCTTTCGGTGGCAATTCTTCACCCACAGGCTCGGAGAGTTTTACCTTTTCACCTTCACGATTCACCAATACATCTGTCAGCGGATTGAAACAAAGGTCTCCGGCAATCGTCAGTGCCATTGTCAATTCGGGGGAAGCGACAAAGGCATACGTATTCGGATTACCGTCTGCACGTTTAGCAAAATTACGGTTGAAAGAGGTTACGATAGAATTCTTGCGAGTAGGGTTATCTGTCTCACGTTTCCACTGACCAATACAGGGACCGCAGGCGTTTGCCATAATTGTAGCACCGACTTTTTCAAAAGTTCCTATCATACCATCCCGCTCTGCTGTAGCCCGTATCCGTTCGGAACCGGGGTTCACAATCAGGGGAGCGGCTACTTTCAGGTGCTTCTCTTCAACCTGGCGGGCCAGGGAAACGGCACGACTTAAATCCTGATAAGATGAATTGGTGCATGAACCTATCAATCCGACTTCCATCTTGCGCGGATAACCGTTAACCAATACTTTTTCTGCAAATTCAGAAATAGGCGTAGCGGCATCGGGAGTAAAAGGACCATTAATATAAGGTTCCAGCCTGGAAAGGTCAATCTCAATTACCCGGTCGTAATACTTCTCCGGGGCAATCATGATGTCGGCATCTGCACGAAGATCACCCGCCACAGAATCAGCCATCTCTGCCACTTCTTCCCTTCCTGTAGCTTTCAGATAAGTAGCCATACGATCATCATAAGGGAAAAGTGACGTAGTGGCACCGACTTCGGCACCCATATTACAAATAGTTGCCTTACCGGTAGCGGACAAAGAAGCCGTACCCGGTCCAAAATATTCAATGATCGCATTTGTACCGCCTTTAACCGTCAGGATACCTGCCAACTTCAGAATCACATCTTTTGGAGCCGCCCAACCATTTAATTCACCTTTCAGATGTACACCAATCAAGCGGGGCATTTTCAATTCCCATTCCATACCAGTCATCACATCCACTGCATCGGCACCACCGACGCCGATGGCAACCATACCCAGACCGCCTGCATTGGGCGTATGCGAATCCGTACCTACCATCATTCCACCAGGGAAGGCATAATTTTCCAATACCACCTGATGAATAATACCCGCACCCGGTTGCCAGAAGCCGATACCGTATCGGGAAGAAACATCACGCAAAAAATCGTATACTTCTTCGTTTGTCCTGGTAGCAGTGGCAATATCTTCCCGGGCTCCTCTATAGGCCTGTATCAGATGGTCGCAATGTACTGTCGAAGGTACGGCAACTTGTTCGCGACCCGCATTCATAAATTGCAGCAATGCCATTTGGGCGGTTGCATCCTGCATTGCTACACGGTCAGGGCGGAAGTTTACATAATCTTCTCCCCGCTTGTAGTCTTTTACCCCCTTCTCATCAAACAGATGAGTATACAAAATCTTTTCTGCTAATGTCAGCGGACGTTGCAGTATAGCCCGCACGTGTTCCATTTTCCCCTTATAAGAAGCATAAAAGGCCTTTAACATAGTTACGTCATACACCATAATCACATTTATTTTTAGTTTTCCAATATTGTAAAGATTACAAATTAATATAATAAACAAATTAAAATCGTTAAAGGTTTAACAAATTAAAGCTTTTCTTCGTGCAAAAGCGAAGAATGATTACCTTTGTAAGAGATTTAATAATAATATGAGCAATAACCTCCTTTCTCCAACAGACCATCTTCAGCGACAAGAACTGCTCCTGCGTATGGAATATGAATTCGAAAAGGAAGAATTCAAAAGACAGACTGAAACCATGGGTATCGCCCGTAAGGTGAAACGGGGACTCTGTTGGTATCCTGCCACTCCCGGACGAAGTTACTACAATTCACTGAATCAATTAGTAATAGAAATTACACATACGGAAGATACTGATATAGAACATAATTTTGAATTCGGGCGTCCCGTCTGTTTTTTCCGTAAAGGATACGACGAAAAGATCACATATTTCAATTCCATTGGTACTATCAGTTATGCCAACGAAACACGTATGGTTGTTGCAATGCCCGGTGCAGGTGCTATACTGGAAGTGCAATCTGCCGAAAATCTCGGAGTGCAGCTTTATTTTGATGAAACGTCCTACCGCACTATGTTCGAAGCACTCTCCGATGTAATTCGCGCTAAGGGCAATCGATTGGCAGAATTGAGAGATATCATGTTGGGAACTTTAAAACCCGGATTCCGTGAACTCTACCCTGTCCGTTTCCCCTGGCTGAACTCTACACAGGAAAATGCAGTGAACAAAGTATTGAACTCCCGCGATGTTTCTATTGTACACGGGCCTCCGGGAACAGGGAAAACAACTACTCTCGTAGAAGCTATCTATGAAACATTGCACCGCGAACCTCAAGTACTGGTTTGTGCCCAAAGTAATACTGCCGTCGACTGGATCTGTGAAAAGCTCGTAGATCGTGGTGTGAATGTCCTGCGCATTGGCAATCCCACCCGGGTAAACGACAAAATGCTTTCATTCACTTATGAGCGCCGCTTCGAAGGGCATCCGGCCTATTCTGAACTATGGAGTATCCGTAAAGCCATGCGTGAAATGGGCGGCAAACATCGGGGCAGTTATGAAGAACGTGAAAGTGCACGCAATCGTATGAGTCGCCTGCGTGATCGTGCCACACAATTGGAAATACAGATCAATGCCGATCTTTTTGACAATGCCCATGTCATAGCCTCCACCCTTGTCAGCAGCAATCACCGTATACTGAACGGGCGTCACTTCGGTACACTTTTTATTGATGAAGCTGCCCAAGCCCTGGAAGCCGCCTGTTGGATAGCTATTCGCAAAGCCGACCGTGTAGTACTGGCAGGCGATCATTGCCAGCTTCCACCTACTATAAAATGTTACGAAGCTGCCCGTGGAGGCCTCGAATGTACATTGATGGAAAGAGTGGTTGCCAATAAACCCGGCACCGTCTCCCTATTGAAGGTACAATATCGTATGCACGAGGATATCATGAGATTTCCTTCTCAGTGGTTTTATAATGGAGAACTACAAGCGGCTCCTGAGATACGATACCGCGGTATTCTCGACTGGGACACTCCCATCAGCTGGATAGATACTTCTGACATGGATTTTAAAGAAGAGTTTATAGGAGAAACATTCGGGCGTATCAATAAAGCAGAAGCAGATTTACTTCTTCAGGAATTAAAAGCTTATATTAACCGGATAGGTGGAAAACGCGTATTAGAAGAGCGGATCGATTTCGGTATAATTTCCCCATACAAAGCCCAGGTGCAATATCTTCGCAATAAGATTAAAGCAAGCGGTTCACTTAAACCTTATCGTAGCTTGCTCACAGTTAACACTGTAGATGGTTTCCAAGGGCAGGAACGTGATGTTATTTTCATCAGTCTTGTCCGTGCCAACGAAGATGGGCAGATAGGCTTCCTCAACGACCTGCGAAGAATGAATGTGGCCATAACCCGTGCCCGCATGAAGCTGGTGATATTAGGAGAAGCCGCCACTTTAGCCCATCATACTTTTTATCACAAATTTCTGGAATATACGGGAACTGTAAAGCCACAAGATGAGTCACCTCACCAGGACTAATCTCCTCATTCTTGTCAAGAGCAGATTTACGAAGCATTAACAGAGTAAAAGGTATTTAAACCATCTGTTCTTGTTCCACTGAAACAGATGATGCGTTTGCCTCCATTGCATTATCTGTTTTACCCTAACAGATGGTATGTTTTGAGCAATTACATCGTATGTTTTACTTCAAAAGAAGGTATGTTTTCAGCAATTTCACACCTTATCATATAAAAAAAGAGGAGCAACTTACGTTACTCCTCCCATTGCCTTCTTCCCGAACTTAAATCAGGATTACGGTTACAAATATACTACATTGAAACACCGGAATCAAGTATTCGGGCATTTTTATTCTTATCCCCAAGAAGGATTAGTTATTTTCCGGACGCAACTGACGAACCGTAACAGCCGTCTGCCACATTTCGCTTTCGCGCAACTGACGAAGTTCTTCGTTCAGCTTCTCACGATAATCAGGTTGAGAATTGCTGTCGATAGAGATCTGAGCCTCATTACCAGACTTAACGCTTGCATACAATTTCTGTACTACCGGCTTGATAGCATCGTGGAACGGAGTCATCCAGTCCAGAGCACCGCGTTGTGCAGTAGTTGAACAGTTAGCATACATCCAGTCCATACCATTCTTAGCAAACAACGGCATCAATGACTGAGTCAATTCTTCTACAGTTTCATTGAATGCTTCTGACGGAGTATGACCGTTTTCACGCAATACTTCATACTGAGCCAACAGCAATCCCTGAATAGCTCCCATCAATGAACCACGTTCACCTGTCAGGTCAGAAGTAGCTTCACGTTGGAAAGTAGTTTCAAACAAATATCCTGAACCTACACCGATACCCAATGCGATGGTACGATCCATAGCCTTGCCTGTAGCATCCTGATAGATAGCGTAAGAAGAGTTCAAGCCACGACCTTCGAGGAACATAGTGCGCAATGAAGTACCCGAACCTTTAGGAGCTACCATGATTACGTCGATATCTTTCTGAGGAACTACACCTGTACGGTCGCTCCAAGTGATAGCAAAACCATGAGAGAAGTAAAGAGCTTTTCCCGGAGTCAGGTAAGGTTTGATAGTAGGCCACACAGACATTACGGCTGCATCAGACAACAAGCACATAATGATAGTACCTTTCTCACAAGCTTCCTCAATACCAAACAGTGTTTCACCCGGTACCCATCCGTCAGCTATTGCTTTCTCATAAGTCTTACCCGGACGTTGTCCAACGATTACGTTGAAACCGTTATCGCGCAGGTTGCATGCCTGTCCCGGTCCCTGTACACCATAACCGATCACTGCAATTGTTTCATCTTTCAAAACTTCACGTGCTTTTTCCAAAGGAAATTCTTCGCGGGTCATTACATTCTCAGTAACACCGCCAAAATTCAATTGTGCCATTTTCTTTTTTAGTTTTTTATTTGTGGCTTGCGCCAACTAATGATTAATAAAATTATTTCTCTGTAAATATTACTTTGGAACGGCAAACCACTTCGCTGCCATTCTTTTTCACTTCAATATCGAAAGCTCCGTCGCCCAATTCATCTTTATAGAGTGTAAGTTCGTCACCGTAATAACTTTCGGCTACGTAAGCCATTTCAAAACGACGGATACGCTTTTCCTTATACATCTCTATCGGAAACAAGTCCATGATATGTTCGATGTAGCGGATACTGTTCACATGTCCGTTGATGTCGATATCACTGTATTTAGCTTTCAATGTAGCTACCGGTTTGGTAGAAGTCACTTTGATGCGTGAAGGTTTCTCGATAGGGCAAGGTTCATCGCACACATAATCTACAATGCTACCTCCGTGCAATGCCAGCAAATCGGCAGGCTTGCGGGTATTGAGATTAATCATAGCCCATACGGAACGCGCATAACCAATCTTCTTTCCGTCTTTGTCCAACAAGGCAAAGTTACGGTCTGTGAAAAGGCGGTACACATTCTCCACCCAAGTCCAGATGGTAAAGCCTTCATACTGAAAAGGCATTTCATCCAGTTCGATGGCAAGGCGGGAGAGTACCCATGTGTAGTTGTCTTCATTCAGCGTAGCTATACCAAATCCACGGTCGCTGGCATGGAAACCGGCGCAATTCAACAAATGGTTTCCCAACACGCCCATGGTAAGGCGTCCGGTAAAATCCACATGGAAAGGCTCCGCTACAAACTGATATTTTCCTATCTTACTACTATTCTCACTCATTGTTTTGCTCCTTCTCTTTTTTCAAGCGGTATTTCGTTTCACGGTCGGCAAGGTATTCGTTCACACGCTCGAAGCAGCTGGTAGTGATGGCCACACGTCCTGAACGAACAAACTGAAGTACACAGTCAAGGGCACGCAGCTCGTCATAAAGATTAGTGATTTCTTCACCCATACCATTCTTCTCTACGATAGCAAACACAGCATTCACCTCTACGATACGCGCATTATACTTGCGAATCACTTTCGATACCTCCGGTTTTTCTTCCAGTATCGGGGTTGTTATCTTATACAATGCAATTTCGTGCTGATAGATCTCATCATCCGTGAAGTAGTGCGCTTGCAGCACATCTATCTTCTTGGTGATTTGCTTGGTCACTTTCTCAATGGTGTCTTTATCCGTCCATGCGGTAATGGTGTACTTATGTACGCCCTTGATGGACGAAGCCGAAACATTCAGACTCTCGATATTGATCTGGCGGCGGGTAAACACTGCGGTTACCTGGTTCAGCAAACCGGCGAAGTTCTCCGAATGAACGATTATCGTATATAATGTCTTATCCATATTTCAAATTAAGAATTAAGAATGATGAATGAAGAATTTCAAGAAAGAACTGAAAAATGAAAGATGCAGTTTCTGCACCGCAATTCTTCATTCTTAATTCTTCATTCTTCATTATGTTAGCATTCCAACAACATCTGGTTTACCGAACCACCCGGAGGTGTCATCGGCAATACATTGCCTTCTTCCATAACACAAGCTTCCAACAGGAACGGACCATCCGTAGCAATCATTTCCTCTATTGCACCTTTCAGTTCTTCACGCGTCATTACACGACGTGAAGGAATGTCGTAGGCAGAAGCTATCTTCATGTAATCCGGATTCAGCATCGGAGTGAACGAATAGCGACGATTGAAGAACATCGCTTGCCACTGGCGTACATTACCCAAGAAGTTGTTATTCAGCAAGATCATCTTAACGGGAGCCTTCTGTTCCATAATGGTTCCCATCTCCTGAATGTTCATTTGCAGACCACCATCACCCATAAATACACATACAGTGCGGTCGGGACGTCCGAAAGTTGCACCGATTGCTGCGGGAAGTCCGAAGCCCATCGTACCCAATCCACCGGAAGTTACCATGCTACGTTCCTTACTATACTTAAAGTAACGGGCAGACATCATCTGATTCTGACCAACGTCAGTAACCAATACAGCTTCATGATTCGTTGCCTCACTTACGGCACGGATCACTTCTCCCATACTCAAAGATTTGCTTGCCGGATGCAATTCAGGACGGATCACCTTTTCTTCCTCTACTTTTTCGTAAGGTAAGAAGCTATCCAACCATTCCTGGTGAGTAGCAGGTTTCAGAAGTGCCGTAACGGCAGCAAGAGTTTCCTTACAGTCACCCAACACGGCAATATCTGTCTTCACATTCTTATCTATCTCAGCAGGGTCTATATCGAAATGAATGATTTTCGCCTGTTTGGCATACGTATCCAGCTTTCCGGTTACACGGTCGTCAAAGCGCATACCTACGGCGATAAGTACATCGCACTTATTCGTATTGATGTTCGGTCCCAAGTTACCGTGCATCCCCAGCATACCTTTATTTAAAGGATGTGCGGTAGGCAAAGCAGAAAGTCCCAACAGCGTACAACCGGCAGGCATTCCAGCTTTTTCAATGAAAGCGCGTAGTTCCTGTTGTGCGTCGCCTAACTCAACCCCCTGTCCCACCAATACCAACGGACGTTCAGCACTATTGATCAGTTCAGCAGCCTGGCACACGGCCTCTTCATCCATTTCGGGAACAGGCTGGTAACTACGGATGTAATCCAACTTGGCAGGAGTATATTCACTTTTCTCTACTTGTGCATTCTTGGCAAAGTCCAATACAACAGGACCGGGACGACCGCTTTTTGCTACATAGAAAGCGCGGGCTACAGCCCAAGGCACATCTTCGGCACTACGTATCTGATAGCTCCACTTCGTGATAGGCTGCGTAATACCTACCAGGTCAACTTCCTGGAAAGCATCCGTCCCAAGGAATCCCGTACCTACCTGACCGGCAATTACTACCAAAGGGGTACTGTCTATCATAGCATCTGCGATACCCGTTATCGTATTCGTCGCTCCGGGACCACTCGTCACCAGGCAAACACCTACTTCGCCTGATACGCGGGCAAAACCTTGCGCGGCATGAGTAGCACCCTGTTCGTGTCGAACCAAGATGTGGTTCAATGTCTTCCGGTGGTCGTATAAAGCGTCAAATACCGGCATGATGGAGCCACCCGGATATCCGAAAATGGTCTTTACTCCCTGATGTTCCAAGGAACGCATCAATGCTTCAGCGCCTGTTATTATATCTTTCATTCTATTAATGGATAATGGAATTCTATTTCATTTGTCAATTCTCGGTTAATCAATCAGTCTCACTGCACCCTTATCGGCAGAACTTACCATGCTGGCATATGCCTTCAGGCTCTTTGAGACTTCGCGTTGACGGGTGACGGGAGTCATCGGGCGGGCTGCCAGTTCCTCATCCGTCAGTTTGACGTTGATAGCACGTCCGGGAATATCAATCTCGATGATGTCACCATCCTGAATCTTACCGATATTACCTCCGGCAGCCGCTTCGGGAGAAATATGTCCGATACTCAATCCTGACGTACCGCCACTGAAACGACCGTCCGTAATCAGTGCACATTCCTTGCCCAAATGGCGCGATTTGATATAAGAAGTCGGATAGAGCATTTCCTGCATACCGGGACCGCCTTTCGGACCTTCGTGTGTGATGACCACAACATCACCGCTAACCACTTTTCCGGCAAGGATACCATCGCAAGCAGCGTCTTGTGAATCGAACACTTTAGCAGGACCCGTAAATTTCCAAATACTTTCATCCACACCTGCCGTTTTCACTACACAGCCATCCTGAGCGATATTACCTTTCAGTACTGCCAGACCACCGTCTTTGCTATAAGCATGTTCCAAATCGCGAATGCAACCTCCGGCACGGTCAGTATCCAATTCTTTATAATAGACATCTTGCGAACCCAATACCAGATTGAACTTTCCGGCAGCAGCGCTCTTATATTTCTTCACAGCTTCTTCGCAAACATTGGGGCTGGTAACACCGTATTTGTCGATTACATCTGCCAGCGTCATACCGTCTACACGCTTTACGTTCGTATTGACTAATCCGCCTTTGGCAAGCTCGCTCATGATAGCGATGATGCCTCCGGCACGATTTACGTCTTGAATGTGATACTTCTGAGTATTCGGGGCAACCTTACACAGACAGGGAGTCTTACGTGACAGCATATCGATGTCATCCATACTGAAATCCGCCTCTGCCTCGTGTGCCACAGCCAGGAGGTGAAGCACTGTGTTGGTAGAACCACCCATCGCAATATCCAGCGTCATGGCATTCAGAAAAGCCTGACGGGTAGCGATGCTACGGGGAAGCACACTGTCATCCCCATCTTCATAATATTTATAAGCATTTTCAACAATCAGTTTGGCAGCATCCTTGAACAGTTGCGTGCGATTGGCATGAGTAGCCACAATCGTACCATTACCCGGCAATGCCAGTCCGATAGCTTCGTTCAGACAGTTCATCGAGTTAGCGGTAAACATACCGGAACAACAACCACAAGAAGGACAAGCATGTTGTTCTATCTGAGTCACATCGGCATCACTTACACTTTCATCAGCCGACTTAATCATAGCATCGATCAAATCCAGATGCTGACCGTTCCATTCACCGGCTTCCATCGGTCCGCCTGAAACGAATACAGTAGGGATGTTAAGGCGCATTGCTGCCATCAACATACCCGGAGTAATCTTGTCGCAGTTACTGATGCAAACCATCGCATCCGCCTTATGCGCATTCACCATATACTCTACGCTGTCGGCAATGATGTCACGTGAAGGAAGCGAATAAAGCATTCCATCGTGTCCCATCGCAATACCATCGTCAATGGCAATTGTGTTGAATTCGGCAGCAAAGCACCCCAGCTTCTCAATCTCAGCTTTCACCTGTTGTCCGATTTCGTGCAGATGCACATGTCCCGGGACAAACTGTGTAAATGAGTTGACAATTGCGATAATAGGTTTTCCTAATTGCTCTTTCTTCATGCCATTTGCCATCCACAACGCACGAGCCCCTGCCATACGGCGACCTTGCGTGCTGAACGAACTGCGTAATTGGTGTTTCATCTTCAAATCTCCTTTTAATTAAAAAGCCTTCCTCACATATGGTGAGAAAGGCTCCTAAATTGATATCTTAACGTACGAATACATACACAACCTTTCTCACGCTCTTGATTCCAGGACCACGACGCGAATAATATGCAGGACTGCCAGGTTAATAGATGTATGTAAGTTCATAACTTTATTTACTTTACTGTTTTCGTTAATTGTGCTGCAAAGGTAAGGGCTTTTTTATAAACTCCAAACAATTTGAAGAAAAAAATGAGATTATTATGATTAATCGTAAGAAAACCCCGCATTAAAATCTTATTTTATCACTTATTCAAGGTAAATCTGAGTAATTCGCTACCATGAACAGGAATTATTCAAGAAGGTTCGAAGCATTTAATAATCTGAAAATTACAAGAGCTTGCTCATTCGCCAACTAAATTATTCGTATCTTTGTCCCTTCCAAAAAGAAAAAACAGGAATTACTAACTTAAAAACAGTAGGAATATATCAATGGAAACAGTAGAAAACAAGTACATTACCGTAGCTTATAAATTATACGCTATAGAAGATGGTGAAAAAGATTTCACCGAAGAAGCCACCGCAGAACACCCTTTCCAATTCATTTCCGGTCTGGGTCTGACTTTAGAGTCTTTCGAAGATCAGGTGAAAAGTCTGAAAGCAGGTGATAAGTTTGATTTCACCATCGCTTGCGCAGATGCTTACGGTGACTTTGACGAAGAACATGTAATCGACCTTCCGAAGCAAATCTTTGAAGTAGATGGTAAGTTCGATAGCGAACGTATTGTAGCCGGTAACGTAGTGCCTTTAATGACCTCTGAAGGCCAACGTATCAACGGAACCGTACAAGAAATTAAAGCAGACGTAGTGGTAATGGACATGAACCACCCCTTGGCAGGTTGCGACCTGAACTTTGTAGGTGAAGTAATAGAAAGCCGCCCGGCAACCAATGAAGAATTAGCTGAAATCGCTCGTATGATGAGCGGTGGTGGATGCAGTTGCGGTTGCGATAGCTGTGGTGACGATTGCGGCGACGGATGCGGCGATCATGATCATCAGGGATGTGGATGCGGATGCAATCATTAAGATAATGATTAACGGTGAGTGATTAGTGATTAGCAACTATGCAGCATAATAGCGCAGCTGCTAGTCACTAATCACTTACCGTTAATCACTATTTCCCTGTCATTATCTCCAGCACAAGTTTATCCGTCTCATTCATTCCTTGTGAACCGATCTTTGTCAGGTTACGGATACTTTGATCTACATCTTCATCAATAATTCCCTCTACAGAAGTCACACAGCGGTTTTCCATAGCCATAATGGCGGAAAGAACAGCGGTAGAAACACCAGTAGTCACTTTTAGGGCACAGCTTGGTTTGGCACCATCACAAATCATACCGGTAAGGTTAGCTATCATATTCTGAACAGCATAAGCCACTTGCTCGTAAGTTCCTCCCATCAGCCAAGTGATACCACAACTGGATCCGGTAGCGGCAACCACACAGCCACATAAGGCGGACAAGCGTCCCAGGCTTTGTTTAATATAGATAACCGTCAGATGGCTTAGCATCAGGGCGCGTATCAGTTCTTCTTCCGATTTACCATTCTCTTCAGCGTAAACCAATACAGGCAAAGTAGCAGATATCCCTTGGTTACCACTGCCGGAATTACTCATTACCGGAATCATGGCACCTGCCATACGGGCATCACAAGCTCCTGAAGTATAGGAAAGGATGTGTGAGAAAACACTATCGCCCATCACTTTATGTTCATAAGTGCCACGCAGAATCTTACCCAGACAATGACCATACTCCCCTTCAAACGAACGTTCGGCAGCTATCTTATTCAAACGGGCAGTTTCAAGAATAAAACTTATTTCATCCAATGGGGCATTTAAAGCAAAATCATACACTTTACGCAAGGTAAGTTCTACAGTTTCCTCTTCTTCTTCACGTCCTATGGTATGTTGTTTCTGCAACAGAACTTCCCCATTGCATTCTATATATATAAAGGTAGTATGCCCTCCGGCAATCACAGCGGTTGCCCGGTTGCCTCTGGCTTCACAACAGATTTCAATATACAGTTTCTCTTCTATATTCTCTTTCAATGAAATATGGATGCGTTTTTCTTCAATGAAGCGCTTTCCCATTTCCACTGCATCGGGAGTACTGTCTTTCAACACTTCCAGTTGATATTCCGATTTTCCAATCAGAGCCCCCAACGCAATTGCAATGGGTAAACCAATCATTCCGGTGCCTGGAATCCCCACTCCCATAGCGTTTTTCAGAATATTAGCACTTAGCAACACATTGATGTTTTCAGGTCTCATTCCCAGTGTTTCTGTCGCTTTAGCCACGCATAATGCCACTGCAATGGGCTCTGTACACCCAATGGCTGGCACAACCTCCTGATGTATCAGGTCGATTATCCGTTTTCTCTCTAACTCAGTTATCATTATTTCACGGTTTTTAATGGACACAAATTTAGAAAAAATGTTTTTAATACAGGCGCAAAGTCTTCTATTTCAAAAAAGAAACTTAACTTTGTCACCTCAAATTTGTTATTTCAAAGAGTTAACAACTATAATTATACATTTAGTTACTAATTAAAATTAAAACAAATGAGACTTAAAAACTTACTAGTCTGCCTTTTCTTAAGCACTATAGTGATATCGTGTATTAAAGATGAAGCACCCAATTCAGAAGCTGATATAGAAACGTGCACCCTACCAGGTGATGTATTAAACCGAGATGCCATCATTGAGAATGAGAAAGTGACACTTATCGTAAAGAAAGGAACAGATATCACTGCCTTAGCACCTCAATTTACTCTAACGCCAGGTGCTACTATCACCCCTGCGAGTGGTTCTACATTAGACTTTACCAACCCTCAGACTTATGTGGTAACTTCAGAAGATAAGCAATGGAAAAAGACATACCAGATAGAAGCAACTGCCTCCGGTTTCACAACAAATCGATACCGCTTTGAAAATGCGCGTTTTTACTCCGATAACAGCTCCAAAGAAAAATATCAGATATTCTATGAAACCGATCAGTATGGTAGGGAGAATATGACGTGGGCAAGCGGCAATCCTGGCTTTGCTTTAACAGGAGTAAAAGGAGACTACACTGTATATCCCACCTACCAATTAGATAACGGCTATAAAAATAAATGCCTAGGACTAACTACCCGCCTCACCGGTTCATTAGGCAATCTAATGGATATGCCTTTAGCTTCGGGTAATCTATTTATAGGAACATTTGATGTTATGAATGCACTGACCAATGCATTAACTTCAACACAGTTTGGCGCACAATTCGAGTATGTGCCCACTTATTTGAAAGGATATTATAAGTACAAAGCGGGAGAGACATTCTATGTAGTGGATAAGACTAGTTCCAGCAAACTCAAGCCAGTACCAGGGCAAAAAGATATTTTCGATATTTATGCCGTTTTCTATGAGAGTACTGAAAGTCTTCCCTTACTGGATGGCACCAACATATTAGATGAATCAACAGAAACCGTACTAGCTGTAGCGCGTATCGACAATGCCAAAGAGACTGACGAATGGACGGAATTCAATCTACCTTTCGTTTTCCGTGAAGGTAAGACGGTGGACCCCGTCAAATTAGCCGCTGGAAAATATAACCTCACCATCGTATTTGCCTCTAGTATACGAGGTAACTATTTTGAGGGAGCACCAGGCAGTACATTACTTATTGACGAGGTAGAACTGGGATATGAAAGAGAATAGAGGATAGAATATAAACAAAATGATAATAGAAAAAATAATGAGAAGAAACATATTTACCATCTTATTTATCTTATTAGGAGTAGTTGGTACTCTGCGAGCTCAAGAAGACCGCAACAAGAACATCATTCAATCTGCCGTCTACGGACTTGAGTATGAAATAAAAGCCGGGTTTAATGTCGGTGGCACTGCTCCGTTGCCCTTACCCGAAGAAATACGTGCCATAAAAGGGTATTCACCCAATATAAATTTTGCTATAGAGGGAGATATTATCAAATGGCTGGGAAAGAAGAAAGAATGGGGTATTATCCTGGGGCTCCGCCTTGAAACCAAAGGCATGGAAACTAAAGCACGCACCAAAAACTACAGCATGGAAATATTCGGTGATGGCGGTGAAAAATTGAAAGGTAACTGGACGGGTATGGTGAAGACCAAATTCCGTGCTTCTTACTTCTCTGTTCCTGTGCTTGCAGCATGGAAGTTAAGCCCACGCGTACGCCTCAGTGCAGGCCCTTACATTTCCATCCAGACTAGTGGTGATTTCTCCGGACATGTATACGATGGCTATCTACGCGAAAATGACCCCACAGGTAACAAGGTAAAGTTTGAGGGAGATAGCGAAGCACCTTATGATTTCTCTGAAGACCTACGCACTCTTTTGTGGGGAGTACAAGCAGGTGTCACATGGCGCGCTTTCAAACATCTCAATGTGCATGCCGATCTGAACTGGGGATTGAATGACATCTTCAAGAAAGATTTCAATACAATAACCTTTGCAATGTATCCTATTTATCTGAACGTAGGATTCGGGTATTCATTTTAAGAATGCCCGAGGGTATGATGATATAAAAGAGAGCCGGTTTCTTATGGAAGGAACCGGCTCTCTTTTTATCATACATGTTAATTTATCTCTTCTTTAAATCCAATCCAAGATTGAAAGTTACTGTTTTGCTCCAGTTACTGCCAATCGTAGTAAGAAGAGTTCCGGCAGCTTGTGCTTCGCTCGGTATAAGTCCTCCGGCAGCTAATGCATCCCAAAGAATTTTCACATCATACGTGCCATCATGAGATGCGAATAAACTGTTGAATGCAGTCTTATCCAAGTAGATACGAGTATTCCCTTCTTCGGTCGTTTCATAATTCATCGGAACACCATTATTTATCCAGCCCAACAATTGAGTGATAGTGGCATCAGATATGCCACTTATATCTGCACCTAATACGGTACCCAGCAGTCTCTTTATCATAGCAGGGTCACTGGTACTTAATAGTTGCTCTATAAGCTGGCCTATTTCCGCAGAACCCTCTCCTATAGCCGCGCCCATAATAGCGCCAATATTAAGTTTCACCAAGAACTTACCGTTATTATCACTCCAATAAGCAAAATCTTTAGGGGAAGTGGTAAAGCCGGAAGTTGGGAACAAAGATTTTATCTCTCCGGCAGTAGAATAAACATACGTACCCATCATAATCTTCATCACATCCGTAACAGCAGGAGCTGCGAAAGTAATAGTAGGTGCTGCCATATAGTCAGCACGGATGTTTCCATCTTTATCCAGAATTACAGCATTCAGCACTTGAGGCAAAACGGCCCCTCCCATATATCTGAAAAAGGAGGAAAATCTTAATGGCACATTATTCGTTTCGGAATAGGCCCAATCTGCATATAGCGCCCCGGCAGCCGGTTCATTCTTATCACCTGTTGTGGAATAATCCGTCATTCCATAAGTTCCGACCCAAGCATGTGGTTCTGTTTCATCATCATCGCTACAGGCAGTGAATAAACCCACTGAACAGATCAATGCAAACAAATAAAATAAATTCTTCTTCATAATCTTGTTGTTTAGTTAATAATAGCCCCTCAAGGCAGAAGTTATGTTCTTTTTTTAATAAATATCTATTAGGGGTGCAAAATAACAGCTTTTCAACCACACACAAAAGGTCTGTTTTACTTATTAGTGTTCTTTTTTTAACTTATATCTATATTACAAAGCATATACAGAGTTTCCTTTGCGACATTAAGAACTTGACTATTTTTCGGCATTGCTTCTAAATAAAAAGCCCTAAATTCATAAACAATGAACACCTTCAATTGTTTATGAATTCAGGGCTTACAATGCCAATAAAAGGCTTTTACTTGGTTAATTTCAAGCCAACCTCAAGTTTTGCACCTCCGCCGACAGGATTCCCTTCTTCATCAGTAGGAATAATGGTCTTGTCCACAAACGTCACAATATCACCGATTTTCTTTAGCAAAGCTTTATCCAAATCAGGCATAATCATACCAACCAAAGGCAATAAACCGTTCACAAAAGAAACCAACGGGCCAATTACTGTTTCGTCTACGGAAACAGACAGCACACCACCATCCACTGAATAATCAAAAGGAAGTGGACCGCCATTTAGCAAAGAACCGGGGTTAAAGGCTCTTGTATCAGTAGGCATCAGCATTCCAATAATTGCAATCAGATTAGGAGCCACTAAGAGTTTATTATCTTTTACTACATAGTTCATCATGCCACTCAAAGTCTTTTCTGTTGGGTCGCCGATGTTGGCATATATAATATCTATATTTCCATCAGCCTTAAACTCTATAGATTTCAGATATGTCACATATTGTCCCAGATATCCCTTAGCAAGTCCCATGATCTGTTGATCAGTCATCGTTTGGGTAATCATTGTCTGCAATTCAGCAGGCACATATTTATAGACACTATCGGGCATTACGATTTTCTGTTCAGGAGTAGTTACATTGGCAATCACATCAGCTACTTGCCCATCCATTTTCACACCCCATTTTCCAACAATCGGAGATTCAATATTCACATTAAGAGACATAGTCATCTTTATATCTTCAGAAATCGAACCTTCAAAAGTAATAGTGGCATCACCATATTTAAAGCTACCGGCAAGTGAATAAACCTCCTTGTCAGCCGCTTTTGTCATAGTTACATTCTTTGCCGTATAGCCAACATCAGCACCATCTTCATCCTCTACATAAATTCCCGGAATTGCTCCTACAAAAGTCACATCAGCCTTATCATTAGCAGTAGCCTTCAGCGAAATCGTAATTGCAGACGACTCCATATCTAACGCTACGCCATTTCTATTCAGAGTCAACGGCTTACCAGCCCAACCATAATCATTACTGATAGTAGCATAACCGGAAGTTTTAACTTCCAAATACATCTTACTATTATCCAAAGCCACAGAGCCTTTCACTGTTATCAAATAACCGGGACTCATTTCTTTTTCACCTGCGATATCATACCCTGTTTCTGTCTTCTGCAGCGTAACATCCATCGTGAAATCATTAACTACATTAACAATCTTTTCAAACGTCAATGTTCCAGCATTGGCAGAAACTGCCGTAAAAGTAACCGGATAATAACTTTGCTCAGTGCCATTAGTAATCACTTGCAATTTAGCTTCCGGATACTCTGTAGGTGTTTGAAATACCATCCAGTCAGTGTCTTCATCATCATCACTACAAGCAGTGAACAAACTCATTGAACAGATCAATGCGAACAAATAAAATAAATTCTTCTTCATATTTTTCTTGTTTAGTAAATAATAGCTCCCCATCGCTGGGTAGTCATGCCTTTTTTATAAAATAAGATTTCAGGGGTGCAAAATAACAGCTTTTAATGATATTAGACAAGGTCTATTCTAAAAATGAGCTGTTCTTTTTTTAAGAATAACATCTTTAATTACTACCTTTTGCAACTTATCTCACTTGTTAGCCGCCTAAATCCACAACAACATTAAACACTTGCGGCTGCGTTGACCTTCACTTGTACAAGCGAGAGCCTACACTCCTACAAGTGAAGGTCAACGCAGCCGCAAGTGTTTTTATGAAGAAGATATAAAAAAGCCTCATTCCATAAAAAATATAATATTTCTACCCCTTCATGAGAAAAAATCCATAACTATTTGTTATCTTTAGGCATCCAAAAGCTTTTATTCAAAGGATTTGGCATGAATAAACCTTATACATAAACCATTAAAGCAAAAGATTATGTTCAACTCATTCGGCAACATTCTCCGCCTTACCAGCTTTGGGGAGTCACATGGTAAAGGCATCGGAGGCGTCATTGATGGATTTCCCGCTGGTATCCGCATTGACATGGATTTCGTGCAAGCGGAACTGAATCGTCGCCGTCCCGGGCAATCCCTCATCACAACGGCACGGAAGGAAGGTGATAAAGTAGAATTCCTTTCAGGTATCTTCGAAGGTAAATCAACAGGATGTCCCATAGGATTCATAGTATGGAACGAAAATCAACATTCCAGTGATTATGATAATATGAAGGAAGTGTACCGCCCCTCGCATGCGGATTATACATATAAGGTGAAATACGGCATTCGCGACTATCGCGGTGGCGGACGTTCATCGGCACGCGAAACTATTTCACGCGTAGTGGCAGGTGCACTTGCCAAACAAGCACTCCGTCAGCTGGGGGTACGCATTACGGCATATACTTCACAGGTAGGCCCCATCCGTCTGGAAGAAAATTATACCGCTTATGACCTTGATCTTATAGATACCAATCCCGTACGTTGTCCGGATCCTGTAAAGGCGAAGGAAATGGAAGAGCTGATTTTCAAGATCAAGGGAGAAGGTGACACCATCGGAGGTGTAGTGACGTGTGTCATCAAAGGATGCCCTATCGGACTGGGACAACCGGTATTCGGCAAATTACACGCTTCGCTTGCCTCGGCCATGCTCAGTATCAATGCTGCCAAAGCATTCGAATACGGTGACGGATTTAAAGGCCTGAAGCAAAAAGGTTCGGAACAGAACGACGTATTCTTCAATAACTGCGGACGTATTGAAACGAAAACCAATCACTCCGGTGGTATTCAAGGTGGCATCAGCAACGGACAGGATATCTTCTTCCGTGTTGCATTCAAACCTGTAGCCACCGTACTTATGGAGCAACATACGGTCAACATAGATGGAATAGACACCACACTGAAAGCCCGCGGTCGCCATGATCCGTGCGTATTGCCACGCGCAGTACCCATCGTAGAGGCAATGGCCGCCATGACCATACTGGACTTTTATCTTATTGACCGTACTACACAATTATAAGAATGATAAAGTGGTAAAGTAATAGGGTGATAAAGTGGCATCATCCTATCACTCTACCACCTTATCACCTCCTACCACTTTATTATATATATTTATGAACGAAATACAGAAATACATTTCAGAGAATGAACCCAAGATGCTGGAAGACCTGTTCAGCCTCATCCGTATACCAAGTATCAGTGCAAAACCGGAACACCATGATGATATGCTGGCCTGTGCAGAGCGTTGGGCGCAACTTCTGATTGAAGCCGGTGCAGACGAAGCATTGGTGATGCCCTCAAAAGGTAATCCGATTGTTTTCGGACAGAAGACAGTAGATCCTACAGCAAAAACAGTTTTGATATATGCGCATTACGACGTGATGCCCGCAGAGCCGTTAGAACTATGGAAAAGTGAACCTTTCGAACCGGAAATACGTGACGGACACATCTGGGCACGTGGTGCGGATGATGACAAAGGGCAAGCATTCATCCAAGTGAAAGCTTTCGAATACCTTGTGAAGCACGGTATGTTGAAGAACAATGTCAAGTTCATTTTCGAGGGTGAAGAAGAAATTGGCTCACCCAGTCTGGAATCTTTCTGTGAAGATCATAAAGAACTATTAAAAGCCGATGTCATTCTCGTATCGGACACCAGTATGTTGGGGGCGGACCTGCCCTCACTCACTACAGGACTCCGCGGACTGGCATACTGGGAAATAGAAGTAACCGGACCTAACCGCGACCTGCATTCAGGACATTTCGGCGGTGCTGTTGCCAATCCCATCAACGTACTATGCGGCATGATTGCCAAAGTGGTAGATGCGGATGGACGTATCACAGTGCCCGGTTTCTACGATGATGTAGAAGAAGTGCCGCAGGCAGAACGTGATATGATTGCACACATTCCGTTTAATGAAGAAAAGTACAAAACCGCTATTGGCGTAAAAGAACTGTTCGGAGAAAAAGGTTACAGTACGCTGGAGCGTAACAGTTGTCGTCCTTCATTCGACGTTTGCGGCATCTGGGGTGGATATACCGGTGAAGGTTCTAAAACAGTACTTCCATCCAAAGCTACAGCAAAAGTATCCTGCCGTCTGGTTCCGCATCAGGACCACCACAAGATTTCGCAAATGTTTGCCGATTATATTCGGAGTATTGCTCCGGATACGGTACAAGTGAAGGTGACACCGATGCACGGAGGACAAGGTTATGTATGTCCTATCAGCCTACCTGCCTATCAGGCCGCTGAGAAAGGTTTTGAAAAAGCATTCGGAAAAAAGCCACTGGCTGTGCGACGCGGAGGAAGTATCCCTATCATTTCAACGTTCGAACAAGTACTTGGCATTAAGACAGTGCTCATGGGCTTTGGATTAGAATCAAATGCCATCCACTCACCCAACGAAAACTTCCCGCTCGATATTTTCAGAAAAGGTATTGAAGCGGTGGTAGAGTTTTATTTAATTCTTAATTCTTAATTCTTCATTTAAAAGTTGTCCTCAGCACCTTGAACTCTGTACGACGGTTAATCGCATTACAAATCTCCTGCTGTTCCGGTGGGAGATTTTTTATAAACTCTTCTGTCAACACATCTCCCTCTTTCAGGAAAGGTGCTGATTTCAACGTAAACTTGGTCACTGTTTTAGGTTGCTGCTCACCATATCCTTTCGGTGTAAGACGTTCCGGATCAATCCCTCCCTTAATAAGATAGCGTACAACAGACTCTGCACGGCGTTGCGAAAGACGAAGATTATAATCATCATTTCCTTTATAATCGCAATGCGCAGACAGTTCGATAGTAACATTCGGATTGTCATTCAGCAACTCTATCAGTTCATCCAAAGCCACTGTAGATTCTGATGTCAGATCAGCTTTATCAAATTCATAAAAAATATTCTCTATCAATACAGGGCGGGTAATGGAAGATAACGGAAACTCAAGTTCATAGAGGCGATCCTCATTAATATTTTCCGTTGCCATTTCTTCTTTGTCATTCAAATAACCACGGCAGGAAGCCAACAGGGCATAACGGCATCCCGGTGCGAGCTCTTGAGTGAAAGTACCGTCTTTCTTCACGTTTATCTTTAAATAAGTACCGTCATCCCCCACCAAAGTGACAAGCGCATCAGAGAGTGCATCCCCCTCCTTATCGTACACCAATCCTTTCAAGACATGGTGTACCTCTGGAAACTCAAAACTATAAATATGATCCCATCCACGGGCATCTCCACGGTTAGAAGAAAAGAAACCCCGATTGGGAGCACCGGGCTCAAAAGTCATACCGAAATCGTCACCCTGTGAATTCACCGGAGACTGCATATTTTCAATACGCCATCGCCCCGTCAGGCTATCTGTTATAGCACGGAAAATATCTAGCCCCCCCATACCGGGATGACCGGTAGAAGAGAAATAGAAAGTACCATCCGGCGAAAAGGTAGGAAACATCTCATCAGCAGAGGTGTTTATTTCAGGTCCCAGATTGTCGACATAACCGAAACCGTCGCGGGTTACGTTAATACGCCACAAATCCAGCCCCCCCTGCCCACCGGGCATATCAGATACAAAATAAAGATAATCACCCGCAGGAGACAACGCCGGATGAGCAACAGAAGAAAGCGTATCATTCAGAATTACACATTTCTGAGGAGCTCCCCACTCTGCCCCGGCACGTTGAGAAACATAAATCTCGGCATAAGCAGGTGCATTGGGCAACGTCCGGCAGCGAGTAAAATACATTGTTTTACCATCCGACGAAAAAGAGCAGGCTCCCTCTTCAAACTCACTGTTCACTTCCGAAGCAAGCGGTTCGGGTTTCTGCCATTGTTTCTTCTCATTCCGCTTAGAATGAAATATATCAGCACTTTTCATCCCGGTAATACCGTTCAGGTCAGTACCCTTCGCTTCGTTACGGGTAGAGGTGAAATACAATATATCGGGATCATCTCCCGCATACATAGGAGAATAATCGCTACGGCGGGAAACAAGAATAGGCACCCGTTTTACAATATACCGGGTAGGCTTCTTTTTCCATTCCTGCGCCAGACGACAAGAGATGAGTCCGATTTGTGTCAGAGAGTCTTTACGTTCTTTCCCGGCAGGCAAGGTCTGCGCGTAAGCAAGGTAATTCTCATAATAAGGTATAGCCGCTGCATACTCACCATTCTTACGGAGCATTTCCGCCAGATAAAAATGAGAGAGAGTATCCGGATAACGATAACGGACAGCATTCATATAAGCGCCTTTGGCCTTCAATGTATAATTGATGCGTCGGTAACAATCGCCTTGCTTATAGGCCAGTACGCCCCGTTGCGAACGATCTTTCGGAGAAGTACGGGTATAGGCGGTTTTATAATGGCGGGCAGCATCAAAGTATTCACCACGAGCATAGCTTTGCTCTGCCTGGCGCAAACTCCGCCCCACTCCACAGGAAGTGAGAAGTAAACCGACAGAAAGAAAAAAGAAAAGAAAACGCCTATATAATCTCATGCTCCATTACTTTTCATTGTTCATTCTAATAAACTGAAAAATCGGCAGATTATTGTATCTTTCATCCCTTCTCGTTACATTTGCAGAAAGCTCAGATAGCCTGATGCCTAAGAGCCTTTCAGACTATCTGTATCCTTATTCCGAATCAAACGCCTGACGAAACGTACATCCGTTCTTCCATTCGGAGCAACCGTAAGCGGTTTTACCTTTAATAATGGTTCCTTTGCCACACAACGGACAAACCTGTCCCTCAACAGAATCCGTATGAGCAGCACCTGTCTGAGCTGCATCTGCCTGAATATTCCCTGTCTGCGAAGCACCAGCAACCGGTGTGACAGGTTTAGCTTCAGCAGCCTTTTTCCGCGGCTTACTCTGACGCTTAGGCTTGGAAGCATCTTTTTCTTTAGCAGCTTTCCCGTTCTTATCACCTGCAGTCGCTTCCTGCACAGCCTGCACAATTGTAATATGCCGATTACTGTTATCTGAAAGCACACTCATCACAACTTCGGAAACCATCTGCTTCAGTTCCTCAAGAAATTGTGCTGCATTATATGTTTTCTTTTCAATCTCCCGGAGTTTCTTTTCCCAGATACCCGTCAGTTCGGCAGACTTCAGCAGTTCTTCATGGATAATCTGAATAAGTTCGACGCCTGTGGGTGTAGCAATCAGGTTTTTCTTTTCCTTGCGGATATAATTGCGCTTGAACAAAGTCTCAATAATTGCCGCACGCGTAGACGGCCTGCCGATGCCATTCTCTTTCAGGGCATCCCGCAATTCATCATTATCCACCAGTTTACCTGCGGTTTCCATGGCACGCAACAAGGTAGCCTCTGTATAAGGACGAGGCGGTTGCGTCCACTTCTCATATAAATCAGGCACATGGGGCCCGCTTTCACCTTTCACAAAAGCAGGTAATACATTCTCTTCCTCTCCCGGATCTTTTTCTTCTTGCGACTGTGCCCCCGGAGTTCCGAATATAACTCTCCATCCCGGTTCCAGAATCTGCTTACCGGTAGTCTTGAATTCAATCTCTTCAACTGCACCCAATACCGTAGTAGTGGCAAACTTACAATCCGGATAGAACACTGCAATAAAACGACGCGCTATCAGATCGAATACGCGACGTTCCATATCCGTCAGGTTCTGCGGATATTGCCCTGTAGGGATAATAGCATGGTGATCCGTTACCTTTGAATTATCAAAAACTTTTTTTGATTTCAGCAAAGTAGTGCCATCCAGAGGAGTCGTAAACGTAGCGTAGTCACGCAGTCCTTTCAGAATACCCGGACATTTCGGATAAATATCATCACTCAAGTAAGTGGTATCTACACGCGGATAGGTAGCTACTTTCTTCTCATATAATGACTGAATAATTTTCAGAGTTTCATCAGCAGAATAAGCAAACTTCTTGTTGCATTCCACCTGTAAGGATGTCAAATCAAAAAGACGGGGTGGTGCTTCCTTCCCTTCTTTCTTAGAAACATCCGTAATTGTAAAAGGGGAATTTCTGATTTGTTCCAGCAGAGCCATACCTTGCTCCTGATTGGCAATGGGGTCTATTCCCCGGTTTTCCTCTTCCTTCTTGGGTTTCTTTCCGGCAGCAATGGCTTCCTTATTTTTCTCTGCTTCCAGAATCAGTTCTTCTTCACTCTTCCTGATTATGGCGGCGAAGGTAGTATCGCGGTATACCGTTTTCAATTCCCAATATTGCTTGGGGACGAAGTTCTGTATCTCCAACTGGCGGTTTACGATGAGTGCCAGTGTAGGTGTCTGCACACGGCCGATGGAGAGCACTTGTTTGTTCTGCCCATACTTCATGGTATAAAGTCGCGTAGCATTCATTCCCAGCAACCAGTCACCGATAGCACGGGATAATCCGGCCTCATACAAGGGCTGAAAGTCGGAAGCATCTTTCAGTTTGGCAAAACCTTCACGGATGGCCTCTTCCGTCAATGACGAAATCCACAGCCGCTTCACCGGACAGCGTGCCCCGGCTTTTTGCATCACCCAGCGCTGAATCAATTCTCCCTCCTGCCCGGCATCACCACAGTTGATAATCATGTCGGCTTTCTGCATGAGGGATTCTATCGTATGGAACTGTTTTTCGTAAGTGGGATTGCTGATGAGCTTAATTCCAAAGCGGGGCGGTATCATGGGAAGGCTTCCCAGACTCCATGATTTCCAGTTCGGAGTATATTCGTGCGGCTCTTTAAGCGTACAGAGATGGCCGAATGTCCAGGTCACCTGGTATCCGTTCCCTTCAATGTATCCATCTCTCCTATCTTTCGCTCCTAATACATCAGCTATGTCACGCGCCACAGAGGGCTTTTCGGCAATACAAACTATCATTCATTATTTTTTTAACGGAGCAAAGGTACAAAAAAGGGGGGAATGATAAAAGAATAAGTAATGATCGATGGGAACAAAGTAGTATTAACACAAATGCCGCCCGAAACCGCATGATATACTTTAGGAAAGAAATTGAAAATGAGAAAAACAAAACACATAAGTCCCATTCTCCTCACTTTCAACAAAATCCAAAGAGTTTTCAACAATATTAGAATCAATATACCCAGAAATCCAAAACCATTAAACAAATCCAAATGCAAAACACCTTTTTTATGCATATTTTTACAAATAAAAATTCAGCATCTTATTACATCTGAAATATTATGGAAAACACAATAGCTTCACTAATAAATAAAATTATGAGAAAAATGTTATATCAATTACTTATTTTCACTGCACGTTCTGCACATGTTTTATTTTCAGCCTATCTGTTGGCCTTTCCCCGATTATTCATATCTTTGTTTCACAATGTTTCTCTATAAATTTAATTATGACAAGACTTTGCGTATACCTTATTTTCTTTTTATCAGCATTTCCAATATATGCTCAGTTCTCAAACACAATAAACTTTGTCCACATTGGGCTTGAGCAAGGATTATCACAAAGTACGATACTTGACATTGTACAAGATGATCGAGGAAATATGTGGTTTGCCACCTACGATGGCCTAAACAAATATGACGGATATACTTTTACCGTATATCAGCACAATGAGAATTATACAGCCAGTATATCGGGAGATATTATACGAACTCTCAAAATAGATAGTCAAAAAAGGCTTTGGGCGGGAACTGAAGAAGGACTTTCGCTCTATGCTTCGGGCAGAGATCATTTTGTGAATTTCTATCCAATTAAAGATGAACATATACCGATTATTGATATTGAAGAAATTAATTCAGAAGAGCTCCTTATATGTACAGAAAAAGGGATATTTCTTTTTAACACAGAAAGTCATACATTCAGCGTTGAAAAACTTCCAACATCTTTAGTATCACTTTCCGCCACATGTCTCAAAAGAGAAGGAGATAATGTCTACATCGGCACCCCACGCCAAGGTGTATTTATTTACTCCATATCCGGCAACACATTAAAAAAATTTCCTATTCCACAACTAAGAGAGACGGAAATATTAGCTATTTTGCAACAATCTTCTACTCGTCTATGGGTAGCAACAGAAGGTAAAGGACTTTTCCGCATCAATCCACAGACATTAGCAACCAACATATATCGTAAGGGAGGGGAACATCAACTCAGTTCTGATTATGTACGTGTACTTGCCACTGATCAGCAAAATCAATTATGGGTAGGAACTTTTACCGCGCTCAATATTTACAACGAAGAAAAAGACACTTTCACCACCTATGACCGAGATCTGCAAAAACAAACAAGTTTATCACAAACCTCCGTTCGCAGTATCTTTATGGACTCTCAAGGAGGCATGTGGGTTGGCACTTACTTTGGAGGTCTGAACTACTATCACCCTCTCAAAAGTTGTTTCCAAAACATACGATATATGTCTGAGCGGAACTCGCTAAACGATAATGTAATCACATGCATCATAGAAGATAAACAAAAAGGGCTATGGATAGGTACTAACGGCGGAGGAGTGAACCACTACAACAAAGAAACAAACACCTTTACCCATTACACTCAAAAAGAAGGATTAGGATCAAATGATATAAAAACAATCTATATAGACGAAACTAAAAATTTAGTTTATATTGGTACACATGCCGGAGGGATTAGTATCCTGCACCGCAATTCCAAACGCATTGAAACGTACAATTCCAATATAAAACACGCATATTCCATAGTGCCAGCCAACAACGGAGACCTTTGGATAAGTACACTTGATTCTATTGTACGCTTTAATCCACATAAGAAGACATTCATAACTTGTGCCACTGACCAAGACAAAAAGGCAATAAAAACGAATCATATTACTACTATTTTCCGCGACAGCGAACAGCACTTGTGGCTCTGCGGCGAAAAAGGGATTAGTACCTATATTGAAATCGGAGATGAGCTAAAGAGTATTTTATTATTGCCTGAAGGTTCTTCGGTCAATCACAATTTTGTCAACAGTATATACGAATCTCACAACGGCCTTTTTTGGATAAGCACCCGAAGTGGCCTATATCGTTTTGATACAAACAAAAAAGAACTCAAGCAATATACCACAGCCAACGGACTTCCTAACAACATAGTGCACGGAGTTTTAGAAGACTCTTATGGCGAACTCTGGATAAGCACCAACAAAGGATTAAGTCGCTTCCAACCACAAACAGAAAAAATCAGAAATTACACGGATAACGATGGATTGCAAAGTAATCAATTCACCAACAATTCGTGCTGCCACACTGAAAATGGAGAAATGTACTTCGGAGGAATCAATGGTATAACCTCCTTTCATCCTGATCAATTAATGGACAATCCTTATACTCCACCAGTCGTTATCAAGCGATTGCGGCTTTTCAATAAAACAATCCTTCCCGGAGACGATTCCGGTATACTACAAAAGAATATTAATATAACGAAAGGCATAACATTAACAGCCTCCCAATCAGTATTTTCATTGGAATTTGTTGTTTCAAATTATATCTCCGGTAATCACAACACATTTGCATACAAATTGGATGGCTACGACAAAGAATGGTACTACTCAGATATATTGCGTACAGCCTCCTACTCGAATCTGCCGCACGGCACTTATCACTTTCTCGTAAAAGCCTCCAACAACAACGGGAAGTGGAATGAGGAACCAACCGAACTGGAAATTATAATTCTACCTGTATGGTACAAAACATGGTGGGCTATCCTACTATTTGTATTTGCTTTCATAATGATTCTCACCTTTATTCTTCGATATTTCTGGATGCGAAAGAACATGAAGATACAACTCCAAATGGAACGCATGGACAAAGAGCGGCAAAAGGAAGTAAACGAAATGAAGCTACGCTTCTTTATCAACATCTCACACGAGCTACGTACTCCACTCACTTTAATCCTCGCCCCTCTGCAAGAAATCATGGACAAAGTGAACGACCGCTGGATACACAAACAGCTAGAACATATACAACGAAACACGAACCGATTGCTGCACCTAGTGAACCAACTAATGGATTACCGACGTGCTGAATTAGGTGTATTTAACCTCAAAGTTAAATACAATATTATTCACCAAACCATTGAAGAGAGTTTTCTCTTTTACAAGAAAATGGCCCAATATAAAAAAATAGACTATAACTTCTACTCTGAAATAGAAGGGCAAAACATCCTTTGTGACCCTGGCTATCTGGAACTAATAACCAACAATCTGCTTTCCAATGCTTTTAAATACACTGGGGAAGGAAAAAGCATCATTATATCATTAAAAGAGGAGAATGATATGTTATTACTTCAGGTGAAAGACACTGGAAGTGGTATACCTAACGACAAACAAGGACGAATTTTTGAACGTTTCTACCAAGTAGATAACGAACATCTGGGCAGCGGTATTGGCTTATCCATAGTACAGCGATTAGTAGATTTGCATCATGGAAGGATTGAACTGGAGAGCCAAGAGGGTGTTGGAAGTACTTTTTCCGTATTCTTACCAACAGATGGGTCTGTCTATAAACCTGAAGAAAAAGCCACTGAACAAGAAATTGAAGTTCATACAACCAACAATCAAGATATATACATTACAGATACAGAAGGCATAACAGAAAAAGAAGACATAACAGAGACGAATAAAAATAATAAAGAAAGCATATTGATTGTGGAGGACAATATCGATATTCTACAATATTTGAGCGACGAGTTAGGCAAAAATTATCAAATCCTAAAAGCTCAAAATGGGGAAGAAGCAATAGCTATAATAAAAGAACAGGAAGTAGACCTTGTTTTAACTGATATAATGATGCCCATCATGGATGGAATACAACTATGCAAACTCATTAAACAAAATTTGCGTACTTGCCATATCCTCGTCATTATTCTTTCTGCTAAGACTGATTTTAAAGAACAATTGGAAGGTTTACAAGTAGGAGCAGATGACTATATCCCCAAACCGTTTTCTCTAGTTATGATTACAACTAAAATAAAGAATTTATTCCGGACACGACACCGTGCTATCGAATATTACTCCAAATCTTTAGAAATCGAGCCCGAAAAAATAGCACTCAACCCATTAGACGAAGATTTATTAAAAAAAGCGGTTGAAGTTATGGAAAAGCATATGGATGATGCCGAATTTACAACAGACGAATTCGCCCGTGAAATGTGTATGAGCCGTTCAAACCTTCACCTTAAAATGAAGGCATTGACTGGTGAATCAACCAATGAGTTTATTCGCAAGATGCGATTCAATTATGCTTGCAAATTGCTGAAAGAAGGAAAATATACTGTATCTGAAATTAGTAGCATGGTTGGTTACGTACCTTCCTACTTTGCCACAAGTTTCAAGAAATATTTTGGTTGCCTGCCATCAGAATATGGAAAAAACGGCAAAAGCAATCACAGCCAAACCTAAAAAAAGAAATTGAAAATCCACTTCATATTTCCACTTAAATAGCCTGTTTACAGGCTATTTAAGTATATATTACACAAAAACAAAAGCTACTTCAACAAAAATAAAAACATTCTATACAATACCTCAAGTCGTTTCTACAAGAGCAAAGCGAATATAAAAAAACAACCCCTACCTTTACATCAAACAAAAAAGCAGGAATAATGAAAAACATTAATAATAACTCCATTAAAACGAGACAATGAAAAAACTATTAACCTTATTAACCGGGATCAGTTTATCACTTATTGTGAATGGTCAAAACAATTTGGTCACTAAAGAGCAAACTTTTATTCACGAAACCTCCAAAGAATACGAATGGCCCACAGATCCATCCGTATTAGAGAAGATAGAAAAGTGGCAAGATGCAAAATTTGGCATTATGTTTCATTGGGGAATATATTCAGTTCCCGGCATTGCAGAATCATGGGCATTGTGTTCAGAAGACCGATGGTTTACAGATCGTCGCAGAGAAGCACTTCCGGGAAGTACCTATTGTGAATTTAAGAAATGGTATTGGGGATTATCCGAATCCTTCAAGCCAAGCCGTTTTGAGCCAACCGAATGGGCTACATTTATGAAGAAAGTAGGATTCAGATATCTGATATTCACTACCAAACATCATGACGGTTTCTGTATGTTCGACTCCAAATATACAGATTATACCGTTACCAAAGGACCCTATAAGAAAGGAAAATACAGCAATATTACCTACCATGTCTTTGAAGCTTTTCGCAAATCAGATTTCATGATTGGGGCTTATTTCTCAAAACCGGACTGGCACAATGAAAATTATTGGGATCCGTTTTTTGCAACCCCTACACGCAATCCCAATTACGACCTTAAGAAATACCCTGAAAAATGGGCTAAATATCAAGAATATACCGCCAATCAGATTGATGAGTTGATGTCTGACTACGGTAAAATCGATATTCTTTGGCTAGACGGCGGATGGGTAAGAAAACCTCAACAAGATATTAAGTTAGATGAAATAGTACAGAATGCCCGCAAAAAACAACCCGGATTAATTACTGTTGACAGAACCATTCCCGGTAGAAATGAGAATTACCAAACTCCAGAACAAGCAATTCCGCAAGAACAGCAGAATTTCCCATGGGAAAGTTGCATAACATTCAGTAATACCTGGGGATGGAATCCTAATCCAAAATACAAAACTTCAGAATGGGTAATAAACACTCTGGCAGAAGTGGTTGCCAAAGGGGGATGCCTTCTATTGAATGTAGGTCCTGATGGAGAAGGCAATATCGATGACATCGTATACCAACGCTTAGAAAAAGTTGGCGAATGGCTCCATAAGAATGGTACAGCCATCTATGATACACGTACAACACCTAACTATCATTCCGGGAACACCTGGTTTACAGCCAATAAAAACGGAAAAACGTTATATGCAATTTACGCACTCCCTGAAAATGAAAAACTCCCCGCATATATCGAATGGGAAGGCAATATCCCCACCGGTAAAATCACGCTGCTGCAAAACGGACAGCAAATGAAATATACCTGTAGAAACGGAAAAACAAGAATCACTCTACCCAAAGGAATAAAAGAAGAATCCTTGGTTTTCCATTTCAATAAGGCGAAGAGATAACACTAATTTCTAATACATAAACTAACACTAAAAAAATTATGAACAAGAGAAGATTTTACACAAAACGAATGCTCATGCTTTCGTTACTAACTTGCGCTTGTTGCCTCCCAGGACAAACTAAGGCAAATGATGCGTCAGCAGCATTAACAGAGCGGAATTCTATTGAGAATATCTTGCAAAACAGAAGAATCTCAGGTGTTGTAAAAGACAGTCAAGGCCCTATAACCGGTGCCAATGTTTCTATCAAAGGGACGACAATTGGAGCTATTACCGACATAAATGGCAAATTTAGTTTTGATGCACCTCAAAAAGGAGTTCTCGTCATTTCATTCATCGGATATATTACACAAGAAATATCTGTAGAAGGGAAAAATGAAATCTCTGTCATTTTAAAAGAAGATACAGAAATACTGGATGAGGTAGTCGTAACAGGATATATTGCACAGAAGAAGGTGAATTTAACCGGTGCCATATCTTCCGTTAATGGTGAAGAATTGACTAAAATCACAGCAACCAGTTCCGCACAAGCATTACAAGGGAAACTACCAGGTGTACAAATCACAGCAGGAGACGGTGCTCCCGGATCTGCATCCAACATCCAAGTGCGAGGTATAGGCTCAGTCATGTCAGGAACACAACCATTGGTTATCGTTGATGGCTTTGAGGGAACATTAGACAACATTGCCATGAGGGATATCGAAACCATTTCTGTACTGAAAGATGCGGCATCAGCAGCTATTTACGGTTCAAAAGCCGCCAATGGCGTTATCCTCATCACCACTAAAAGGGGGAAAATAGGAGCTATGCAGGTAGAAGTTTCCGCTGAATATGGATGGCAAAGCGTTTCTCATATGCCAGATGTGTTGAATGCTACAGAAATGGCAATAAAACAGAACGAAGAAGCCGCATGGAGCAATCAGACTCTGCCCTGGAGTGGCAATCATGCGCCTGAGACTCTCGGCAAAGGATTCAACTGGTGGGATTATGCTTATAAGAATGATGCTCCCATACAAAACTACTATCTTTCCATGAAAGGCGGTACTGAAAAGGCAAAATATGCTATTTCAGCCGGATATATCAAGCAAGAAGGGGTCATCCACCTGACAGATTATGACCGTTTTAATTTCCGTTCAAATTTTGATTATGCCTTCAACAAGAAATTTAAAATAGGAGTCAATATAGAAGCCAGTATCGCCAATACTGATAGCCGTGAGGATATCTATCATTATTCTAAAAACGCTTTACTCATGCATCCAAGCGTTCCACAATATATGCCTGATGGTTCATACGGACTTCCACTTCGTAGTCTCTCCGGACAGTATGACGCAGGACAGGCTATGCCTTTGTCCATGATGTACCTCAGCGACCCCAACTACGTAAGACTGATTGAAGGCAACACCTTCACCACACGAGCAAACTTTTTTCTGGAATGGGAAATCCTCAAAGGACTGAAATTTAAATCTGTTTATAATCAACAGTATATATGGAGCAAAAAGAACTATTGGAAATCCAGTTATACAGTGTATGATTATGAAACTCCTGAAAGCATTTATGACACAGAAGCTAATGCTGAAGCCATCAGCAACTATTCAGATAGTCAGAAATGGGAGATACAAGAGTTGTTTACTTACAACAGAACATTTGCAAAAAAACATACTTTAGGAGTACTTGCCGGATTTACAGCGGAGAAAGCTAAATCAGGGAATCTTTCCGGTAAGAAAACAGGCTTTCCCGGTAATGAGTTGCGTGTAATTGATGCAGGTAACACCATTGATTATTTAAATGGTAGTATGGCAGAAAATTCCGTAGTTTCTCTTTTCGGACAAGTGAATTATGACTATATGGGTAAATATCTCTTCCAGGCCAATATCCGAAGAGATGGTTCGTCAGTATTCGCACCGGGCAACCAATGGGGTACATTCCCTTCTGTATCAATCGGGTGGCGCATCAGTGAGGAAGAGTTCATGAAAAAGATTTCCTGGCTGAACAATTTAAAGCTAAGAATAGGCTATGGTACTTTGGGAAATGCCAATATCAAGTCATTTGCATGGGTAAGTAGTTACAAACTGACCGACCGTTATCCTTTAGGAGCCCCTAATGCAATATATCCGGCTTATTACCAGACAGACATGAGCAATAAAGATATCAAATGGGAAAGTACTACCACTACCAATGTAGGTATTGATGCAACAGTATTGGACAACAGGCTGAATTTTACATTTGACTGGTATGACAAACGTACAAATGACATGTTGTTTACCGCTACCATTCCTTATTCTACAGGATATTTAAATGGTCCCGTCATTAATGTCGGTGAGGTGATGAATCGCGGATGGGAAATCAGTGCAAGTTGGAACGACAATATTAAAAAATTCCATTATGGCATATCCATCAACCTTGCGCACAATAAAAATGAAGTGACAGACATGGGAGGTGTAGCTCCATTCCAAATAGAAAATGACCTTTGGATTAAAGAAGGATATCCTATCAATTCTTATTTTGGCTATAAGACAATAGGCATTTATCAAAACTGGGATGAAGTCAATAACAGCGTAAAACCGAATGGTGACATTCGTCCGGGTAACTATATCATCCAAAATACTAACGGAGATGACAAAATAGATACAGAAGATAAAACCTTCCTTGGCAGCCGTGACCCAAAATTAGTATATGGAATTAATCTAACGGCAGAATGGCAAGGCATCGACCTTTCTGTAGCCACGAGTGGAGAATCAAAAAAATGTGTCTATTATGATAACAGCTATGGTGGAGTAAATCCCAGATTCTGTAATATTTATAAAGAATATTTCGACAATCGTACTATTGTTGGCGAAGATGGCAATGTAACTGTTTCCGGTAAGTATCCTGCAATGACAGGACTCGGTACCAATGCCCCGGAAGGTCATAAAAAGGTAATGCAGAATACCAGTTTCTTCCGTATAAAGAATATTCAGATAGGTTATACTTTACCCCAAAGTTTCACACAGAAGATGAGGATTAGTAACCTGCGCATTTTCTTCAATGCAGTAAACCCCTTCTTGTTTACAAAATACGTAGGATTCGACCCGGAAACCACCAGTACCCAACAGGATGGCACTGTGAGATACTATCCGGTAAGTAAATCTGTATCAATGGGACTTTCATTGAAATTTTAATGTAAATCATCTCCAAACATAAAACATAGAGAAATATGAAAAAGATATATTTAATAATAGGGATAATAATAAGTATGCTCTTGTCTTCTTGCGAAGATTTCCTGACAACTTATCCTCAGAATCAATTGACTGCAGGAACATTTTTCAAAACTGACGATGATTTTGAAGCAGCAGCCAATGGTATGTATTCGGTCATGACCGGATATCCCTCAGAATTTTTTCCGATGATTGATGGAATTACTCCTTTTGCAGGAGAAACGGCAACCAGCCGTTGCGGTGTATTCAATCCATACAACGGACACCTCCCGATGGTTTCTTCCAGCCTGGATTTCACCCGACAATGTTGGCAAAATATGTACAAAGGAATTGCATGTGCCAATAATATTCTTACTAATACGGAAAAGCCCGCTAACGTTAGCCAGCAGGTGTTCGACAGAACGTTGGGAGAAGCTTACTTTATACGTGGATATGCTTATTTTACCTTAGTTACTCTATTTGGAGATATACCCTTATTCACTGAACCGCAAGTTAGCTACGACCAAGTTTTAAAGCCCAGAACTCCAAAGTCAGAAGTCATCACTCAGATTATTGCAGATTTTGAGAAGGCAAAACAATTGCTGCCCTCTGTTAAAGAATATCGTGGCACAGCCAACCTGGGACGCGCTTCAAAAGGTGCCGCCCAAGCATTTTTAGGGAAAGTGTACGTATATGAAGAAAGATGGACAGACGCAAAAAAGGAATTCGCAGCATTGGTTGATGTACAGGATGCTGATTATGACTTAACTCCTCACTATTATGATCAATTCTGGCCAGACGGTGAAAATGGAATAGAATCCATTTATGAAATTCAATATGATCCATCCCGCCCCGCTGCCACGGGACAATATGCCATGAACCGCTTCATGGACTTTATAAATCCGCCCGCCGAAGCGAATATGAATTTCAAAGGAGGATTTGGTTATCTGGAACCAACCGAATACTACTGTGACTTATTTGAGACTCTTAATGGGTATAAAGTAGCCAGCACATATATTGACCGTACAGATGCGACTCCCGGTCCTGTATTCAATTACAACTATGAGTCAAAGGATCCGCAATTTAATGCCACTGCACCTTACGAAATCAGAGATCCCCGTTTGAAATATACAGTTTGGTATGAGGATTCACCTGCCGTTGAAGAGTTTATACAGAAGACAGGGCAAGACAATGCAAACTTCAAGAGCAGATATTCTAAAACCAGCAATCATTGCGTAGTAAAATACATCGTTGGGAAACTCGGAGGAAAAAGTGGCTACAGCCCAATGAATATGATTGTAATGCGCTATGCAGACGTTCTTTTACTATATGCAGAAACTTGCATTCATGAAAATGATTTGCCCAAAGCCGTTTCATTAATCAATAGAGTAAGAAATAGAGTCAATATGCCTTCAGTTGAACAAATCGGCACTATTCAGGGTGTAGACATTGCCGGTAATAAAGAAAATCTAATGAAATATCTGCAACAAGAACGTTTCCGTGAGTTAGGTTTCGAGTGGGGACACATGATGTTTGATATGGCACGTTGGGATATTCTGGTTAGTGAACTGAAGGATTACTGGACACAAGGGCGTGATGGTTGGCCAACATTTTCCAGTACAGCACTTCAATTTACAAAAGATTGTTACTTATTCCCGATTCCGGAGCAAGAAATGACTTCTAACCCGCTATTGAAACAGAATCCGGGCTATTAAAAGTAACGTTTAAAAAATAAAGTGGTATAACAGGCTTTATTATTTCTCCAATAGGAAAAATATTTTTTCCCAATAGGAGAAAAATAAGCTAATCCTTTTTGATGCTTTTATGAAAATCTATGAGAGGAATACTTTGCAGTATTATACTCAATTTATTCCTCTCTCTCTTTCATCTCATAAGAAAATAGGTATATTCATTATAAATACTAACTTCATATATAAATATGAAAAAGCTGCCAACAATAATACTCTGCTTTTATCTGTGCCTTTTTACTAATACGGTATGGGCACAATCATTGAACGAAGATGCATTTACTTTGCTGGATTTAAACTACCCGGGATTGGAAGAGGTAAACCGACTATATCATGAAGGGAACAAGGAAGATGCCGCAAAAGCTCTTCTAAAATATTATCAGAATCGCAAAAGCATAATTAATCCTACCATTGACCTCGATAGTATTACCATCAGCAAACAAGAGCAAGAATGGGCAGACGAAGCATTGAAGCATACATTTTATGTACATGATGGTTACCGGCCCTTCAATTATGGGAAAGACATCAATTGGCAATACTGGCCGGTGAAAGATAATGAACTGCGCTGGCAATTGCACCGCCATAAGTGGTTTATTTCCATGGGAAAAGCATATTATTTAAGTAAAGACGAAAAATATGCCAAAGAATGGGTCTATCAATATAGAGACTGGATTCGAAAGAATCCCTTACTCGAAATTGATGCACAAGAGTATGAGATACTGAGCCATAGTAAAACCAAAGACGTGGCAGAGAATGTGCGATTTGCCTGGCGTCCATTAGAGACAAGCCACCGTCTGGCAGACCAAATCAATCAATTTACACTCTTTCTTTCATCACCTTCATTTACGGCGGACTTTCTGACGGAGTTTCTCGTGAACTACCGGCGTCACGCCTTTCATGTGCTTCATAGCTATTCAGCAGAAGGAAACCATCTATTATTCGAAGCACAACGCATGATTTATGCAGGTGTCTTCTTCCCCGAATTTAAAGAAGCTGTTTCATGGAGAGAAAGTGGCATCAAGATTCTGAATAGGGAAATAGGAAAGCAAGTATATAAGGATGGAGGACAGTATGAGCTAGACTTGGGCTACCATGCCGCTTGTGCCGATATATTTCAAAAAGCATTGTTCATGGCAGAGTCCAATGGATTTCACAATGAATTTCCACAATCATATATCAAGACTGTAGAGAATATGATTATATTTTTTCTAAATCTTAATTTCCCTGATTATACGTACCCGTGCTTCAGCGATGCCAGCCGGAATAACACACGGGACAGATTCCGGAATTGGGCTAAATTATTCCCTGACAATGAACAAATACGCTATTTTGCTACACTGGGGAAGGAAGGCAAAGCACCGGATAATTTATCGAAAGGCTTCCTAACGTCCGGTTTCTTTACATTTCGTAACGGATGGAATAAAGATGCTACAATAATGATGATAAAAGCCGGTCCAAAGGGAGAATGGCATTGTCAACCCGATAATGGCACTTTCGAACTGTGGTTTAACGGCAAGAACCTGTTTCCGGATTCAGGCTCATACGTATATGGCGGTGACAAAGAAGTAGCGAAACTCCGTAATTGGTTTCGACAGACAGCCGTACATAACACACTGACGTTAAACAACAAGGATTTAGAGACTACGCAGTCCGTAACCAAGCAGTGGAAAACAGATGGTGATATACAAGTACTGGTAACAGAGAATCCAAGTTATAAGGAACTTAAGCATCGGCGTTTCATCTTTTTTATAGATGCTTCTTACTTCGTTATTGTAGATGAGGCTATAGGCACAGCGCAAGGAACCATAAATCTGCACTATCAACTCTGTGACGGAAAAGTAAACGTTGATTCTCAAAATAAAAAATTAGCTACCGCCTACGAGGGCAATAGCAATGTAGTGTTGCAGTGCTTCGCAAATAAAGAAGTAAAGATGGAAGAGAAAGAAGGGTGGTATTCCACATCCTATCGCCATCGTACTAAGCGCCCTGCCTTTGCCTTTAATGTTGAAAAAACAAGTGAAGAAACAGTGAGTTATATAACTGTAATATATCCAGTCAAAGATATAAATAAGAAAGTTGATATTTCAGCTAAGTTTCAAGAAAAAACAAGAAACAGCGTAGAACTTGAAGTGAAAATAAATGGCAAAAAGAAAACACTGAAATGTCAGCTACAAGAGTGAAGGGTAAAACGGTAAAGCAATACTAAAATGGGAAGGAAAATCATCATTTATTTGTTTCTGCTATGCTTTGTCAGAACAAATTACGCATACTCACAGGCGCAATATTTTGTGTCTCCCAATGGAAAAGATACAGGAAAAGGAGACATCGATTCTCCCTTTCTAAGTATAGAAAAAGCGAAGCAAGAGTCACGCAAGCAAAATGGAATTACAACCATTTACCTGCGTGAAGGTGTATATCGGTTAGAACAACCACTCGTTTTAACTTCCGAAGATGGAAATGGAGAAAAGCAACTTATAATTTGTGCATATCCTGAAGAAAAAGTAATTATTACAAGCGGAGTAACTCTTCATCCCAACTGGGAACATTATAAAAAAAATATCATGAAATCCTCTGTTAAGGAATCGGTGATAATGGATCAGCTATTTGTCAATGGCAGCTATCGTCCAATGGCCCGATACCCCAATTTTGACTCTACTGCAGTCAGGTTTAACGGCACCTCAGCTCAAGCCACCTCCACTGAAAGAATAAAGAAGTGGAAGGCTCCCAAGGGGGGATATCTGCATGTCATGCATGCATCAGACTGGGGAGATATTCATTATCAAATTGTTGAAAAAAACAAGAATAACACACTGCGATTAGAAGGAGGCTGGCAGAACAACCGTCCCTCTGCCGGACATATACAGAATCGAATGGTAGAAAATATATTTGAAGAACTGGATGCGCCGGGAGAATGGTATTATGACAAAGAAAATAGAATACTCTATTATTATCCCATGCCTGATGAGAATATGGAAGAGATTACATTAGAAACGCCCCAACTGAAGCATCTGGTTGAATTGAGAGGCAGTAAGGAAAAACCGGTGCGGAATATTACTATAAAGGATATTGAGTTTACTCAAACCACCCGAACTTTTATGGAACATTATGAGCCCTTGTTGCGCTCGGACTGGGCTATATATCGGGGAGGTAGCATTCTATTGGAGGGCAGTGAAAACTGCAGAATACAAGATTGTAATTTTTATAATTTGGGAGGTAACGCAATATTCTTCTCTGATTATAACTACCAATCTTCTGTCACTGGTTGTCATTTGTCTCAAATAGGTGCCAGTGGCATCTGTTTCGTAGGTGATCCTGAAGCCGTGCGTTCTCCTTCATTCAGATATGAAGAATCCGTGGCTATACCACAGATTGACCGTATCACCGGTTCTAAAACAGAAAATTATCCAACAGAATGTTTCGTCTATGACAATTTGATTCATCATATAGGGCTTTACGAAAAACAAGTTGCCGGAGTTCAGTTGTCAATGTGCAGTTCCATCACTATCAGTCACAACAGCATCTACCATACCCCACGTGCAGGTATCAATATAAGCGAAGGTACTTGGGGAGGGCATATTATCGAGTATAATGATGTTTTCAACACTGTAAGAGAAACGGGTGATCACGGTTCGCTCAACTCCTGGGGAAGAGACCGCTTTTGGAGAAGCAATCGTTCCCAAATGGACAGCTTGGTTACAGCAGAGCCTGATATCATCCTCCTTGACGCTAAAAAAGAAAATATAATACGATCCAACCGATTCAGATGTGACCGTGGTTGGGATATTGACCTGGATGATGGTTCCAGTAATTATCACATCTACAATAATCTTTGCTTAAGTGGAGGGATAAAGTTAAGAGAAGGCTTTTATCGAGTTGTAGAAAATAATATAATAGTTAATAATACATTCCATCCACATGTATGGTTTAAAAACAGTGGTGATGTATTTGTCAGAAATCTGATAATGCGTCCTTATCGTCCTATCAGAGTTTCTGATTGGGGAGCAGAGACAGATTACAATTTATTTACTGACAGCCTGTCCTATCAGGAGGCAATTAAAAGTCATACAGACAAGCATTCTGTTGTTTATCCCGTGACATTCAAAAACGCCCTCATTGGCGATTTCAGTATTGTGGAGATATCAAAGATAACTCCTTTATGTGGTTTCAAGAACTTTGAGATGGATAAGTTCGGAGTGGTTTCTCCTAATTTAAAACAACTGGCTAAACACCCCCAAATGCCCCTCCCGACTATTTATGCACATAAAGCTAAAAGCATAGTCACTAAAAACTGGTCAGGATTGTCTTTAAAAGAACTGGATTCGGAAGAAGAACGTTCCGCTACCGGAATGGATTCTAAGCGAGGCGTATATGTCATTGCTGTTGATGCATTGGAAAGTCCATTACGTGACTTTATACAACCTAATGACGTGATTCTTTCATTGGCAGGAAACGATATTCACACATTGGCGGATATGATAAAACACACAAAACAGGCTGATTTTACCAAAGTAGTGGAAATTATCATTTTCCGAGATCAAAAGGAGAAACAGATATTAATCCCTGCAAATGTGGTCTATCAATCAGAAGATTAAGTAGTATAGTAATAATCATTTTATAATTCTATTTTTAGTATGAAAATAAACAGATCAATTATAGCCGCCCTATTATTGGGGCTCGTCAGTTGTCAAAAGAAAACAGATATGAATCAGGAATCATGGGTAAAAGAAACTTTAGATGTTGCTTCCTATCAATTGGAATTGACGGCAAATGAGCTCGCTGACTCTGCAAAGCTCCCCAGATCTGTATGGGCGGGATACGACATCGACTTTCTTACCAGCCAATTGGAACGAAGTCCCGATTCATTCCAAAAAGCTCTTTTACCTAATCCATCTGTTGAAATAACTGGTAAAAGGCATCTGACCGATATCTACGATTGGACCAGCGGTTTTTTCCCCGGGAGCCTATGGTACGCCTATGAGATGACAAAAAATGAAAAGTTAAAAGAACAAGCTATCCAATATACTAACTTGCTGAACCCGATAAGAAGTTTCAAAGATACGCATGATTTAGGTTTCATGATCAATTGCAGTTTCGGCAATGCTCTCCGCCTGGCTCCCAATGACAGCATCAAAAGCATAATTGTGGAAACAGCAAATAATCTCTGCGCACGTTTCAATCCGGAAATTGGCTGTATCCGCTCATGGGACTTCGGACACTGGAATTTTCCGGTTATCATTGATAACATGATGAACCTAGATTTATTGTTTAATGCAACCCGGCTGACTGGTGACAGTATTTATTACAAAACAGCTATAAAACATGCCCAGACCACTATGAAACATCATTTCCGTCCGAATTATACCTCTTATCATGTCATCAGTTACAACAGTGATGGCACAGTGGAAAGTAAAGGTACTTATCAAGGTAAAAACGATGGTTCTGCCTGGTCGCGCGGACAAGCTTGGGCAGTATACGGCTACACTTCATGTTATCGCGAAACAAAAGATACCGCTTTCCTTCAAGAAGCTACAAACATAGCGGATATGATTATGAAAAGAGTAACTACCGACGACTGCATTCCATATTGGGACTATGACGCACCGGCAGGTAAAAGCACTCCGAGAGATGCCTCGGCGGCAGCCATCACAGCCTCAGCATTACTTGAACTCAGCACCTTGGCTCCGGAAGGAAAGAAATATTTCGACTATGCCGAAACCATTCTGAAGAATCTTTCTAGTGATAAATATTTGGCGGTAAAAGGCAGCAACCAAGGATTTGTCCTGATGCACTCCACCGGTTCACTTCCTCATGGCTCGGAAATAGATGTGCCGCTGAACTATGCAGACTACTATTATCTGGAAGCTTTACAGAGATATAAGAATCTAACGAAGTAATCAGATTGTTTGACTGGGTAAGTCCGTTACTGATGTATGATACAGAAGTAACGGATTTTTTATTTATAAAAGATAATCCGGATATTTCAGTCAAACATACTTTATAAAGACAAGTCATAATATCATAGAATATCATTTTATAATCTGCCTCAATCTGTGATATATATCGTACCTTTGCGCACAATCATTAAATTGAAAACACAATGGAAAAAGAATCATTCGATTATTCAAGAGTTCCCCATAACTTTGGTCTGTGCGCGACAGCAGATTGCCCTCATGCCGACACTTGCCTACGCCGGATTGCATACACTCATACACCGGCAAGTGTTACTTTTCCGCCTACACTGAACCCGAAAACAATTGAAGCCATGGCAGGGAAGTGCGAATATTACCGTTCCAACCAAAAAGTGCGCTATGCCAAAGGTTTTGTCCGCACCACGGAAGCACTGGCTGTCAGCGCATCAGGAACGTTCCGCTACGGGCTGATAGGCAGTTGGGGAATCAGACGATATTATCAAAAACGGAAAGGAGAAACTTTACTGTCGCCTGCCGAACAACAAAGAGTGACGACGCTGGCCAGGAAATTGGGCTTGCAACAGGAAGAGTATTTCGATAGCTATGTAGAAGAATATAACTGGTAGCAAGGCGACTGTCGTCCGGCATACAACGGACAGGCAAGCAGCATCTTACAAACTAACAGCCGTGCCCCGGCAGGTGAATGAATTTCACCTTACGAGGACACGGCTGTTTCTTTTCATGGTAACTTGGTTTACCCCAAATGGTAACTCCATTTACATGCCGAGGTAAAGGTCGTTACATACCGAGGTAAAGAGCGTTACAATAAGTGGTAAAGGTCGTTACATCCAGCGGTAAAGGCTTTTACATCAAGATGCAAATAGGATGTAAATGCAGCACACTGATAATTAGCACACTAAACAAAAAGACCTTTCACCAATAAAACCAGCAACCTTAATCCTTGAAGAATATTTTCTTCCTCAGCACATCCGCTCCATTGGTAGCTATGACAATATAAAAGCCATTCTGCATACTGGGTAATCTCAGATAATTATCGTTTGTTTGCTGTAATAGCACCCGCCGTCCCGATAAATCAATAATTTCAATCTTCGTATTCTCATTACTGTCCAAACCGCTCCATGATAACTGCTGATTGTAATAATATAATTCTCCGACGGGTGAAGCAACTTCCGGTGAGATTCCTGTCTCGATTTCATCTACGCAAGCTGCGTAAAGTTCATGAATCGACCAGTAATTCCCTTTGCTTCCCGTCTGCACGATCCGGAATTTCGAGGCTTCCTCTGCCGGAAAAGAGATAATTTGTACTGCTCCCGCATTCTTTCCTGAGGCAACCCGTTTCCAAGCACCGTCTATACCAGTATTCAAATACACCTCACAACCCGCAGGACCATCACCCGGACTCTTTGATGTATCCAAAATAATGCGGTTCAGTTTATGTGCCGACTGCATATCCACTATCACCCATTGTCCCGATTGCTGCGGAGCGTTCGTATCCCAGCGTGTAGCCGCATCGTCGTCGATGGCTTTAGGAGCATTGGAATTATTTGTACTGGCAGTGATGGTCCACTTCGTACGGGAAAGCAATACATCCGTTGCCGTGAAAACGGGAGCTATTGGCAAATTGTTCTCCCATACACCCAACTTATCAGCTACCGCAGCAGCCACATCAGTTACGGTAGATGTCACAGCCGCCTGTTTCTCGTGTCCGCTACTGGCAAAAATAAGATCATCTCTCGTATTGACCACTGCATTATGCAACGTGACAGCGCCGGTCGACTCCGGCAAATTTATGAAAGACGTCTGCCCGGATGAGCTGAAGTTAGCCAGATTCAGATTAAGTTTTCCGTTTTCAACCACTATACCATGTTTAGCGCTTCCCCAAAAATCAGCACCAAACAGCGTAACTTCACCGGTGAAATCCGCCTTGGTAGCCAGGAAACGAGTTTCCGAATAAACGGATTTGTCTCCTTCAAGGGCTACTAACTGGGTGTTTATCATATCGAAGCCTGCCGGATCCAGAGCTTCATAGACAACAGAATTCCAAGAACCGTCTACACCCAATCCCAAAGAACGACCGGATGCAGCCTTTCCCTCATCAGCCTGAAAGACAATGCCTTCGAAACCTCCGTAATGGAAGTCGTTGTATAAAATCTGATTGCGGCAGTCTCCCACTATGATGAAACGCAGTTCTGTCTGGTTCTGCCGATAAGCCTTACTTTGATCCACAGCAAGACTATTGGGCCATGAACCGAACTTAGTTTCCGAACCACAAGCATATACTATAGAATTGAACTGCAGGTTACAAACCCGACCACCTTCCGAGCCACCACCAATACGGACAGCATTCATGAAAACGTGTCCGGCAAGATAATCCACATAGTGATTGTCACATTGATAAGTAAACAAGTCCACACCGTTGTATGCGGCTCTCAACCCTACATTCACGATATATGCATCTTTTCCCGTCACCTGAATGCAATAGGGATATTTAGTCACTGTGGGCAAACTGGAAGTTACCTGTTCCGGATAGTCAACTGTCAAGCCGCGCAAACCACTGCCTTCCGAAAGTTTCAGGAAAGGCTGCCCTTGTTCCTGCCCACGTCCTGCATAGGCTTCAAGGATGCTTCCTTGCCCTTGCGGAACAGTCGCAAAATCAGAGGCTCCCCGTAATTCTACACCTGTAGGAACCGTCAAGTTACCCAGTACCTTATAACGTCCGCCCGGCAAGTAAACAATACCTCCTCCTTCACTGGCCGCCTTGTCCATCGCTTTCTGGATAGCCTCCGTATTATCCTTGCCTTCTTGCAGTCCCCAACTGATATCTATCTGGAGCCACGAACTGCTTGAATTGGCATTAAACGTGACAACAAACGGCTCGGCACCAAAATCAAGTACATTATATAAAGCCAGACGATCGGGTTTGGTTTCGGGTACTTTCATTTCAGGAAAATCCGGCAAAGGTTTTGTCTCGACAGGCGTGTGGTCAATGCGGCATTCAAATAAAGACTGATTCTTCACTTCTGCCGTCTTTGCAAAACGATTGCCCGTCAGTATTGTACGAGCATCGGAACCGATGTAAATCTGCGGAGTATCATTGTTGAAGTCCGTATCCGAAGCCATTAAATCACCACCCAAACTATTCACAGCACCTTTATTTACTGTGCATTGTTGCATCATCAGCTTGGCGGAAACTCCTTCCTCCATCAATACAGCTTCATCAGAAGCTGAAATCTCACATCCGTAAAGCTGCACAGGTCCGGTGCTGGAGGAAGTGACTACTACTCCTCTCTCACAATCTTCAACATGAACACGAGTGAACATGATACCTGCCGATGAAGTACCGTCCACATAAATACCCGTCTTGCAGTTCCGCAAAGTAAATCCGTAATTATGCCCGTTCGGCGCACCGTCTCCCGCTAAGGAAACTCCGGTACGAAACCCTTTATTATACCCCTCGATATCCACATAGCAAGTATACGACCAGTCATTACGGCGCATCACAATACCTGTTCCGTTCCTGTATATCCAGTCAGCATAAGCGCCTCCCACTCCCGGCGCTCCTTCCAGACCGGAGCCGGCCCAATAGTCGGGCGAGAAGTGTATCCACTCGAAACGCCCGACGTCAGCTATATTATCAATCTCGATACCACGGAATAACGGGGTACCATACACATCATAAATATTGGGGCAGCCTCCTCCATTCTTCCTCGACAGTACGATACCACTATAAGAGTTCACCAGCGTGACATGCCGTACATTGCAATAATCATTTCCCCATACACCATCACGTCCGTACAGTATCGTGGGTGGATAAGGGGTTATCTTGTCCGGGTCCTGATGCGGATACCAAATGTTCAGATGGGTTAATGCCGTGGAGGGTTCCATCGTAATAAACGCATTTGATTCTGTTTCAGAACCTCCTTTCATATCTACCATCAGTATCGTTCCCTCAACCGGTTTTCCTTTCACCGGACGTTTCCACTCACCACGCATGGTCACTCCGGTAGGGATGAATAATTTTCCGGAGATACGGTAACGTCCTGCCGGAACAAAGAGCGTACCACCCCGACGGTTTTCACCCAACTTGTTCAAAGCTGTTTGAAAAGCATTTTGCGAATCTTTCGCACCGGTAGGGTCAGCACCGAAATCGGTAGTCACGGTATAAGTCGCCACTCCCACATCTTCCGCCGGATAATCATCCGACGCAATCAATTGCCAGTTAGCAGGTTTGTCGTCAGACTGTGCCTGTACACATGAGGCTAACAAAGCCAAAACATAAAAAAGTAGTAATTTCTTCATGCCATATAAATTATTAGATTATGGTTCTTAAGATAAAACTGTAACAGCACAAAGATGCGGGAGAATAGTTAACGGAAGAATTAATATGGAATTAAAAACGAACTAAAATTCGCGCATATACTTAAAATCAGAGATAAAAGCAAAAGAAAACGGACTGCAAGTATAAAAATACCCGCAGTCCGCCTATTACTTTAGCGCCTCAGCGCCTTATTCACTTCTTAAACTTATTCTTCGTCCATCAGGATTTCCAGAATCTGGCAAGCAGCCTTGGCAACCGGAGTACCGGGACCAAAGATAGCAGCTACACCGGCCTTATAGAGGAAATCATAATCCTGTGCAGGAATTACACCACCGGCAATTACGATGATATCCTCACGGCCCAGTTTCTTCAATTCTTCGATGATCTGCGGAACCAGTGTCTTATGTCCGGCAGCCAGTGAAGACACGCCCACTACGTGAACGTCATTTTCAACAGCCTCGCGGGCAGCTTCGGCAGGTGTCTGGAACAACGGTCCCATATCCACATCGAAACCACAGTCGGCATATCCGGTAGCTACAACCTTAGCACCACGGTCGTGACCGTCCTGACCCATCTTGGCAACCATAATACGGGGCTGACGTCCCTCTTTCTTCGCAAACTTTTCAGTCAACTCGCAAGCACGCTTGAAGTCACTGTCATTCTTACTTTCTGATGAATACACGCCTGATATAGTTCTGATTATTGCTTTATAACGTCCTACTATTTGTTCGCAAGCATACGAGATTTCACCCAATGTAGCACGAACACGGGCAGCTTCTACCGCCAACTCGAGCAAATTGCCCTTACCGGTTTTCACACATTCAGTGATAGCGGCCAGTGCCTTGTCCACTTCGGCCTGATTACGACCTTCTTTCAAACGTTTCAGGTTCTCGATCTGCTCTTTACGAACAGCAGTATTGTCTACTTCAAGAATATCAATCGGATCTTCTTTTTCAAGACGATACTTATTTACACCGACAATGGTCTGCGATCCGCTGTCGATACGTGCTTGTGCACGGGCAGCCGCTTCTTCGATACGCATTTTCGGAATACCGGTCTCGATAGCCTTTGCCATACCTCCCAACTTCTCGATTTCCTGAATATGCTCCCAAGCACTGTGAGCCAATTCATTGGTCAGAGATTCCACATAATAAGATCCACCCCACGGGTCTACGTTCTTGCAGATATAAGTCTCTTCCTGAATATAGATCTGAGTATTACGGGCAATACGGGCGGAAAAGTCGGTCGGCAATGCAATAGCCTCATCCAATGCATTGGTATGCAATGACTGTGTATGTCCCAGAGCAGCTCCCATAGCCTCGATACAGGTACGTCCTACGTTATTGAACGGATCCTGTTCGGTCAGTGACCAGCCGGAAGTCTGCGAGTGAGTACGCAACGCCAGTGATTTCGGGTTCTTCGGATTGAATTGTTTCACAATCTTTGCCCACAACATACGTGCAGCACGCATCTTGGCAATTTCCATAAAATGGTTGGTACCGATAGCCCAGAAGAAGGACAGACGCGGAGCGAAAGCATCGATATCCATTCCGGCGTTTACTCCGGCACGCAGATATTCCAAACCGTCGGCCAGGGTATATGCCAACTCGATATCGGCGGTAGCACCTGCTTCCT
>ERZ826016.236-NODE-236-length-71984-cov-164.715845_pt1 | contig 71984 bp, 65 predicted proteins | sample MGYA00519872_ERZ826016 | MGnify/ENA primary metagenome ERZ826016 (study PRJEB31778, sample SAMEA3449218) | human gut metagenome | biome: human gut; feature: human-associated habitat; material: faeces | place: United Kingdom | collected 2010/2012 ... | reverse complement strand
ACGTATTCAACTACATCGACAAGCCCGACAACAACATGAACCAGCTCGTAGCCCACGTCAGCAAGGTGCTCAACAAGCACATCCCTGCCACCCATTTCCCTTACTGGCTCGGTATGACAGGCGGCTATTGCTTCGATTTGCTGGCAAAGCTGACTGGCAAGAAACTCACTGTGTCATCAGTGCGCGTCAAGAAATTCTGCGCCACCACCGAGTTTGATTCCACAAAGATGCTCAACAGCGGTTTCAAGCCGCCTTACACCCTTGACGAAGGACTCGCCCGTACCCTCGAATTCGAGTTCGTCCATCCCCGCACCGACGACATCACCTTCAAAACAGAATGACAACACTCAAAGTAGAGGCAAAACAGCACCTATACATGCAGCGCAAGCCTGTCGAGATTGGTTTCGACAGGCTTGCGATGTATATGGGGAATGTGTATTTGTGGATTTAGCAGGAGTACGGCTCTTGTGGAATATGTTGGGATTTAATTGGGCTTGCGATGAATGTGCAGCCAAATGTCATTTTGAAGTAGTGGGTCAGGGTTTTAGATTTTTATAGAGGTTGATATAAAGATTTTTTACGCTATTTTTGACGAAGAGTTGCTTTACCCTGCTTTTTGCAGCCTCGCTCATGGCTTCCCTTAATATATTGTCGGTCAACAGCTCGTCTATTGCTGAAGCATACGCGGTCACGTCTTTGTTTGGGACTTCGATACCGGTGACTCTGTTAACCGATACCCAGTTGACACCTGATCCCGGTATGGTGAAGGTGATAGCTGGGCATCCGCAGTACATTGATTCGGCAAGTACCACTCCGAAAGCCTCATTGCGGGTTATAGAGGGGAAGGCGAATATTGATGCTGCGTGGTAATACAGATTCATCTGCTCCTCGCTTAGCCTACCGACCCAGTGAATGCGCGGTGAGGTATATTGTTGTTTTAATTCGTCTGTCAACGGGCCTTGTCCGGCTATTACAAACGCGCATTTTGATTTGACATGTTTTTCAGCCTCTAATAGATATTTTATTCCCTTGTATTCGACATGGCGCCCTATAAAAAATACAATCGGAACGCTGCCAAATTCATTTTTGATTGCCTGAATCTTAGCATCATCGTCCTTCGATATTTTGAATCGGTCTTCATCGATTGAACAAGGAATTATTGATACTTTCGACTTGTTGGCTGTCAGATTTTTTGAAGCCTCGACATAATTCGGACTGGTGGCGATGATTGCGTCAGCTCTTTTTAGCAATCGCCGTTCTATGGGCGAGATAAAGCGATGCAGAAAGCGTTGCGCCACAACGTCACTGTGCCAATGCACAATCAATTTGTTTTCCTTCCTTATGGTAAGTAGCAGATAAAAAGCACCGAGCGGGTTGGGATAATGAAAATGTATCACGTCAGGGTGAAACATCCTGATATTTCTCCGCAGTTCCGAAAAATACTTCAAAGATAGGGGCTGACTTGCCACTATTCCTTGCGAAGAAGTTCTGATGACAGGCACTGAATCGACATCATCCTCCACGGTCATTCCGCTGTTGTTGAAAGAAATGATGCGTTGAATATTTCCTTTCATCGATTCAACGACAAAACGATTTATCGATTCTATCCCACCTTCTATCGGGGAATAGAATTTACCTAAATGGAGTATTCTCATTGGCTTAATGGATAAAAATAGGAGGTCAAAGTATAGTTAAATCTGAAACTTCGACAAAATAAGATTTGCAGTGGTCCTGTAGGAATATTTTGACCTTTGATCTTGTGATAATGTTACTCTTTGAAAATTTGATTCCATCATTTTTGAGAGGTCATTGACATTTCCTTTTTTGAAATATATCACCGGATATCTATCATAAATCTCTTTAAATACCGGGATATCAGATACAATAACCGGTGTCCCTAAAGACATTGCTTCAAGAGGAGGGATACCAAATCCCTCATATAAAGATGGTTGAATGAGGCATGTTGCATTCTTGATTAATTTAATTAAAGATTCCTCGTCCAAAAATCCAGTGAATATAATATCACTCTGATCAATATCTAAATTGTTGAGTTTAAGCGCGGTTCTAAAAGAGTCACGATTACCTACAATATATAGTTTATTTGGATTGGATGTTTTTTCTTTGTATTTTTTGAAGGCCTTGATTAAAACATCTATCCCCTTATGTGGCTTAATGTTCCCTATAAATAAGAAATATGATGCAGAGCGATTGTCAAAATTAATATTAGAAATAAAACTTGGTAAGTTTATACCATTATAGCAGACCTCTATTGGTTTCGATGTTTTAAAATGATGAAGAATACGTCTTTTTGAAAAATTAGAAACAGTAAATATTCCAGTAGATATTTTAATTGCACGACTTAGAAAATATTTTCGAATAAGCTTTCCTATTTTGGTCGTTAGCTGAGGTAAATCAAGATATAAGACATCATGTATTGTTGTGTAAATTGGAATTTTAATTCGCCCCGGTATATTATAATTCGGCGTAAAAAAAACAATCGTATGAATTAATTTTCTTTGACGGAAATTCAAACATTTCCGTTACTGAGAAAATCGGAATCACACAATGTAAAATTTCAGTATTGTCTGTTTGAAACACTGAGAGCTCTTTCTCATCTCCAATTAATAGATATTGATTATCTTTTTCCTTTATAAATTCTTTCAGAATACCTTTAAGAAACGAACCAATTCCCCCGCTTCTTATCATCCTGCAGTCGATTGCTATTTTCATCAGTTAAATAATATATTCGTATATGGTATATAATCCGTTGCAAAATCTTTATCGCCGATGATTTTCCACAAAGAATATCCCGAATAAAAATAAATCAGGATCATCACCAGATTCTTTTTCTTAATTGAGGACACTGCTTTTACAAAATAAGGGATTATAATTAATTCAAGAACCTTGAAATATCCAGAACCTCTAATAGCGAATTCCGAATTTGTATTGAATACCATGTATATAATTACGCCATAAAAATAGAGATTAAAAAAAAGATTCCACTTAGATGGCACTAATTGACGTTGTAATAAGAGACGAAATCCCAACAATATTACAATTCTCATGAGTAGAGAAAAATTAATGCCAAGAGCTTTCCCGTATCTATCAGTGTCCAAGGCTAATGTAATGACTTTCGCCTTTACATGCTCTATTGGAATTGCATTGCTTACCATAAGCAAAATAGAATTGATGTCAATAAAGTAGAATGACAAACAAACGATAAGGATAGCAATCAATACCTTATTTGAAAGATTGTATTTATAGAAGAAAAATATCGGCCAGACAATTAATGAAGAATAATGAATCGTGTTTGCTGCTAAAAGCCACATCCAACATTTTTTCTTCTCTTGATATATACAAGAAAAGAAAACTAATACTAAACTTATGGCTAACCCATATCTTATTTGCCCTGTCTCATTTATAAGAAATAGTGTCGTGTAAAAAATTAAAAGACCTACAAATGGTAATGGTGCATATCTCCAAATAAATCTAAATTTGATATAAATGGAGATGAATGAGACAGTTATTAATAAGATATTAAAGCTATTAAATATTGAGATACACTTAATCAGAAGTGCAAATCCGGGCTCAATTAAAGTAAAGATATTATTTTTTATCGAAAAGAATATTTCTTTATATGAGAAATAATCAAAACCAATACCTGAGCCCCTAAAACCACAGAATATGAATAATACTATAAATGCAAGTATATAAGCTCCAAATTTACAATTCCTGTCAACCCTATATAATGATAGCCAGGAAAGAATTAAAAGAAGAAAATATACGCCCCAATAAATCAGCATACATCAAGAAGATTAAACCATTTTATAAGAATTTCATCTATCGAAAAACGCTTGCTTTCTTTTAGTGAATTTATTGAGAACTGATTCAATTTGTTTTTATCGGCTGTTGTTTCATCGATTCTTGTAGCAAGTAACTCTGTATCAAAATTATCAACGAGATATCCGGTATATCCATCCTTGACTATTTCTTGCGGTCCTGTGGGACAATTAAAGCTCACGATGGGTAGCCCGTGAGCCATAGCTTCAATCAAGACAAGTGGTAATCCCTCAAAACGTGAACTCATGACAAATAGGGACGCTTCCGTATAAAATTGAGAAATATTTTTTGTAGCTGGATATAGTGTTACGCTGCTTCTTAGATTTAATGTCTCGATTAAGGCTTCTATCGACTTTTTAAGTTCACCATCACCCACGATTTTTAGCTTCCAATCATTATCTTTGCACTTACATTTATTCCAACTTTTCAACAATAAATCAAACCCCTTTTGTTCCGTAAATCTTCCAATCGCAAGAACAATTTTGTTTTTAAGCCCGGAATGGCTCTTTATATCCATAGTAATTGGATTGGGTATACACTCGACATTTTTTGCATTAAATTTTTGTTTATATGCATTTGCATCCCGAGTGGTTAAGGTGACTATTCTATATGAGTAATTTGATGCAAGCCACCGGGCGAAAGGAGTTATAATCCCATTCCAATTAGTCGTAATATTAAAATGTTCCCATGTAATAACTTTTGTGTTTAATCCTACAGAAGCCGGTATACTAATCAGCGACATAGAGCTACAGACATCAATTATATGAGTTGGCTGATGTTTTTTCATTAGCATTCTTAACCGGCGGATATATTTAATATAGTCTCGTTTTTTATACAACCCATGCTGTGAACTTAATTTTATTAATGATATATTCTTATCAAGTTCGAAAAAAGGCATCTCAAAATCCAATAATGTACAAAATGTTATTTTGATTCCACTCTTGGAAAGCGTATTAGCTAATAATGTTGACACTCTTTCTGTTCCGCCTGAGTTCTCCAAAGAGTTTATAAGAAAAAATATTTCTGTCATTTATGAATTGAATTTTTTGATAAATTGCGATTGCGCCCTTATTTCAAGAACTTGTATATATGTCTATAATAGAATCCCACCAATTTACGCGATGCCGAAAGCCCGATTACTTTTATTATCCATCTATTGAGGATTGCCCCATATTTTGCCCTTGGTGGCATCCAGCTTGCGGCAAAGTGATGTATGGACTTTGTGTTATCGGTTATTGTTATTTTACCGGACTCATAATCTTTCGGATTAAAATAGTCTATCGGGTAAATATTTATTTCGGCAATATTTTGAATACCTTCCTGGTTTTGTAGTCCCTTCCGGCATAATAATTCGGTAGTATATTCTACTATAGTCTTTAAATTCAATTTACCATCGTGCTGAATAAATTGCATAATATCATATAAATCGAGAATTTCTTTATACAGGTCAAGACCTGGGTTTACCCCAAGGCCAAGACCTGGGTTTACCCCCAATTCATTGGGCTTCGCCCCAGCTTTATAGGAATTCTCACAGCCCATAAATGGTCCGGCGGCTATGATATCGTCCATAGACCGGATAACTTCGACATCAGTATCAAAATAAAGACCGCCATAATTATAAAGAATCCAAAATCGCGCATAGTCACTTACAAAAGCATACTTTTTGGCTTCATATGCTTGCTTGGTATATGGAATTATGTTTACATCAAAATTTGATTCATCCCATCGTTTTATCTCATAATCAGGAAGATATTTTCTCCATGATGCAATGCATTTTTCAGCAAGCGAAGGAAGAGGATTGCCACCAAACCAGCAGTAGTGAATTACTTTCGGAATCCTGTTTTCCATACAATGTTTTATTTCAATATTATTCTATTCGGATTGCCAACGGTTGTGGCATTGTCGGGAACATCGTGAACCACGACTGTCCCAGCTCCTATTTTCACGTTATCGCCTATCTTTACATCCTCAACAATACATACTCCGGGACCAATGTAGACGTTGTCGCCTATTGTCGCCGGTGTACCTTTATTGCTGCCTATGGTCAAGAACTGACTAATGTTACAGTTTTTGCCTATTTTTGTTTTCCCGTTTATTACGATGCCTATGCCGTGTCCGATATAAAGCCCAGGACCAATCTGCGTCTCCACAGGGATTTGTATTCCGTACTTGTTCGATATCCTCCGAAACATAATTTTCGCAATAATTTTCATTATTATGTTTGGATTATTCTGGAGTATACGAAACCAAAATGACCACGCAAGGCGATGATTTCTTACGATAAATGCATTGAACAGCAATAATTTACCCCCCCTATTAAATTCTTGGTGTTCATAATATCTTTGATAATCCTGATAAATTACCTCAGGAATCAATTTGACCATACTCAATAACCGTACCATGTCTATTAATTCAATTTAATTAATTTGTATAATTATCAAAAATCGAAGAAGTCAGATAAGATTATTTAGATCTTGATTTAAAAGAGATTCCACTTAATTTTGAGAGAGTCTTTTCGGCTAAATTATATAAAGATGGATATTTAGCATATATTATTGCCAAAGCCCTGAATATTCTCGAGTAATAGACTGGAATGGAAATGCCTGAAATCAAATCTATTTGAGAGGGAAAGAAATCTTCACATGTCTTAATTCGATTAGTTATTTCAGATGGTAGGCACTGTTTCAAACGAATATTTTGTAACATGTTATCCTCCATTAAAAAGAATGGTTTTATTCCTTTATTATCAAATTTTGAAGAATTGAAATAATGAATAATAAGTGCGTTGTGGAAATATTTTAGTCCGTTTCCCAAAAGTTGGCAGTGGTAAATAGGATTAACTGACGAAATTCCATTCTTAATTAAATTTGTATAATTTAATGATAATTGGTCCTCGTTCACCCCGCGTGAATAACTGTATTTCCAATTTTTGTGCCATTCTTGGAAAAAGTCCCTTGATTTTAGCGTGTCTTTTGCGACAATTATTCCGCTGTTATAATATTTTGAACTTAAATTGAACTGAGACCAACCAATTTGTTTTGTTTTGTTTATTATAAAATCGAGATATCTGCATGTGGATAAATTGGGTTGATGCAAGTCCTCGACCATTCCGATATTATCATTGAAATCATCTATACCGCCGATATCTCCTATGACAATAGTATCTGTGTCTAAGAATAAAAAATCTCCTTGGAGGAGGGTGCGAAGACTTGTCTTGAGCCAACGGGAACGATAATGATTCGTAGCATTATCTTCAAACTCTCGGACTATGACTTCGTCAACTAAAGTTTTTAGTTCATCATATCCGCACATGTCCCAATACTTTTTTGTGCGGTTATCCATGACAAAGGTTACAGATGCATCAGGATTGTAGTATTTCAATGACCAAACCGATACATATGCCTGTTCTAAGTAAATCGAATCTTTATCGGCAACTACAACATATACAATCTTAGTTTGCATTATTCCATTTTTTACTTATCCGTTGATTAATTGTGTCAATTTTATGGTCTATCCGCTGTCCGAAAGCGATGAATAATATCAAGTTTCTCTTCCCTTTATTTCCGGCGTTTAATATTTTCTTATTATAAGGAATAAGCTTGTCGGTGTTGTGGGTATTTATTATTGCCGGATGTCTCCGGCAGATATGGATATTTGGTTGTTGATAGAGTCAACCTTGATGATCTATTCCGTTATAACTTTTTATATAATCTTTCAAAATGATTTATTGTCGCTTTTGGTGCATAGGCAAATATGATTAACTCGCTCAGGCAACAGAATACAACGCCGCAAAAATTTGAGACACCATAAATTTAATTACCGATGAATACTTTTTTTTAGAATATAGTATCTTGAACAGATAATATAAAAAGACAATGGGATTAGTAATCCGAATAGACAGGAATAAATCAAAAATGGTCTCAACGAAGAGAAATACATTGGAATCTTTTGCATGGGAATATGAAGATACATGATAATCATGCTTGCTTCTCCTAAAATACAGAAAACTTTTGTCAAGATAATTTTTTTAGAGATCGCAATCGCGATTACTCCTAAAAACAGCGACATTGCTACTGATAAAATTAAAGAAATTATAGGAATCCCGTAATAAGCAAATTTCATATCAACTCTCGCGTTTTCTCCAATTAAAGAAATAATTATGAGAGCTATTACCCCCCCTATAACATAATGTGTTGATTTGACTACTTTTAGGCGCGATATGTGTTGCCTTAAGATAAATCCGATCCAAATATATACAATAGCCATAGGTACAATATTTATCCGGAAAGGTAATGGGTTGGGAATTAATGAAAGGATATAGCCAATAATAAATATGGAAATTATGTGTAGGCCGCTTATATTTTTACACAAAATGTAATTGAACAAATTGGTTGCCATCCATAATACAGTTATGAACCATGTAATTGTGTACCAACCTGATGTAGACCATGTAATACCGGAAATAATTCTGTCTAAGAATTTATATAATCCATCAAAGTCGGAAACTCGATCTACAATTAGCCATGCCGCTAACTCAGGAATAGCAAGAACTATGCAAAAAGTGAAGAGCGGAATTAGTAATCTTTTGCTCGATTTTTTCAGATAAATTATTGTCGGTTTTTGAGAGAAAATAAAACCGGACAAAATGAAAAATAATGGCATATGAAAGGAATAGATTATGGTATTGAGTATCGGATAGCTACTTGGAGGTGTGTTATGTCCGATTACGACTAATAAAATTGCCATTCCCTTTAATGCATCTATCCATATTTCATGTTTTGCCATTTACACACAGTTTTTAGATTGGTAATTAAAGATTATAAATCGGGCTTTAATAATTCTTTTATGCTTTTTGATAAAGCCAGAGGTGTTTGATTGGTCATGGCTTCTTCATAAAGGACATTTGCTCTATTTTGGAATTTTTCAAAATCATTATGGTATTCGTCTTTTGCCAAACATACAATTTCAGTAAGTTTTTCTAAATGTTCTTTCTGTGACTCATAAGAATAATGAAAAATCAAATCCTTATTATTTAACTGATTTACCGTCCCAATTTCAGGGACAATAATATTTATACGTTTGCAGATCGCATGAATCACGACTCCACTATTCAGGCTGGATTTAATATTATATGGGAGCAGAAGAATCGAATGTGAATCAATCAATTTGTCAATCTCTTCATCTGTCAGAAAATGAGTGATTAATTCGATATTTGGAATTTTTTTTGACTGGCACTTGAGCTCAAGTTCATAACTCTTGTCAAATGCATTTCCTGCTACGGTAAATTTAATGTTTTTGTGGATTTTGGCTAAGTCAAATATCAACTCGATGTTTTTGTAAGGTCTTAAATTTCCAAAAAACAAAATAGAGAAATTATCTTGATTATCAATGAGCTTCTTGGGTTCACAATCATAAGTTGGATGGGGAATTAGAAATAATTTACTTAGTATCTTGTTTCCGAACCTATCTTTTAATATTGCCCTACTGTCAGACGAAAGAATGATAATACGGTTGGCAATAGTAAAAGTAAACCAAAATAAGAGTCGATCTAAAAATTTATCCTTTGACTCATGCGGCATACGGTTGTGAAAAGTCATAATTATCTTTACACCCATTAAGCGAAGCGTTATAAGAATTAACCACTTGATAGAAACTTCCTTGACACGCTTCTCTATAGGGGGATTCTCAAACCAGTTGAACCAGACAAAATCGTAATCTTTTAATGAAAATATTTTTCTAATTCTAGGGAAAGCACTAATTGTGACATGGGGGAATGCTATTTTTATAGCTTCTACCATCCTATCGATATACCTATTCGGTACTTCAGGTCCATAAGGTGATATTGCAATCTTTAATTCCTTTTTTAATGAAACCATCTCTGTTTACCAAGTTTATAGGTTAAATTCTCATTTCTCATTCCTATTTTTTTTCGCCGGGACTCCTGCAACGATTGTATAGTCGGGGATATTTTTAGTAACAATTGCTCCTGTTGCCACTACAGCTCCTTTACCTATAGTCACCCCTGGTAGGATTGTACATCTACTGGCAAGCCAAGCATAATCCTTTATTTCCACATTACCTCCTACATCTTTGTAGTCTGGTGCGTTATAATCATGTTGCAAAGTCCATATTCGAGTTTCTTGTGCAATATCTACGCAATCACCAATAATTATCTTGCCTCCCCTCCCATCTAAAAGCGTGTCTTTGTTAATTGTGGTAAAATTGCCGATATAAATATTATTCGGGACTCTAATTTCAATATCTTTACATATTTCTACATGTACACCTCTTTGTCCTAAGAATGGATTAAGGAAAAAATTCCTCACACAATGGAATGGTATTTTCATTATGAGTCCCAAGACATAATGTTTAAATTCCCAAATCATATTGTCTATGCTTTAAATTATGCGTTTTTATAAATTATGAAATCACGTCCTTTTTTACGATTAGCCGGTAGAGATTATATGGACTTACCAAATGGACGATACTAACAGTCAATATAATGCCTAATGATGTTTTAACTAGTAAACCTAGCCACGGTAATGAAATAGGGATAATACTATCCTGTGCCCACATAATAATGAATATTATGAAACTTATACCTATTGGTTTTATTAGACTCTTGAAAAATATTAATGGGTTGAGGCGTAATGCTATGAACAAAGAGCAAAAGCATTGAATTACATTTGCAATCTGAGCAATCAGGTATGCAATACAAACTGCGATTATTGTTTTCCAGTACCAAATAGCAATAATAAAACTGCTAATAATAAAAAATGCTCCCCAACAACCTGTATGGAATAATTTTTTTGTTTCTCCTAATGCCTGAAATACACCGCCTGTTGTTGAAATAATCATTTGGAAACCAAGAGTAAAAGATAGAATTTGTAAAGGGGCAATCGAGGGTTTCCATTGCTCACCAAATATAATAAGGATGAGTTCGGGAGAACAAAAATATAATATTACACTTAGTGGAAATGAAAGATATGCTAATGGATGGAGGAGTTTAAGGTATTTTTCGCCCAATTGTTTGACATCATCTTGAATAGTTGAAAAAATTGGCAGTAAAACAGGTGATATTACAAAAGTTATATTTTGTAGGGGAAGCATCATTAATCTGTATGACTTTTCATAGTATCCTAATTGAGACAATCCTATGTATTTGCCAATAAGTAGTTTGTCAGAATTGCGTGAAAAATATGAGAGAAGGTTGAATAGAAATTGATAAGACGAGAACGCTTTTATTTTGCTTAAGCTATCTTTAGTAACCTTAAATTGCCATTTTAGATTAGAACTACAATTATACATTACAGCTAATAATAGACTAGACACAATAAATTGGAGTACTAATGAGTATACTCCTCCTCCATAAAAGGCATATATACATGCCCCAAAACCGGATAAAATCTGTACGCCCAAGGTTATAATTGCTATTTTTTTGAATTTCTTAGATTTATAGTGAAGATTTAATGGGACAATCCCCCAACATGTAAATATAATAGATAGACTTAGCCACCTACAGATGTTAATCAGACTATCGTCTTGATAAATGTATGCGATAACATCTGCAGCAATAAAAAATAAACCGCCCAATACAATGCCAACATAGCTTGTAAAAGCGTGAATACTCCTCAAATCCCGATCTGTTAGCTGCTTATTTTGTATTATAGCCGGACCTATTCCTATATCCCCCAATATATTGAAAAACGCGATTATAACCGTGGCAACTCCTACGATACCGAATTCTTTAGGTGTAAGCAATCTAGCCAATATTGAGGAGACTACCAATGAGATTACAATGCCCGAATATTTCGCTATTGCAGTGTAAAATACGCCAGAGATGAACTCTTTTTTTATTGACATACAGTATTTATACTGAGTTTAACTATCGCAAACAAAAGGCGGTTAGTCGCGGGAGAAGAGGTCGCGGGTGTAGACTTTGTGGGTGACGTCGGCGAGGTCGACGGAGGTGCGGTTGGCAAGGATGGCATGGGAGAGGCGTTTGAACTCGGCGAGGTCGTTGACCACACGGCTGCCGAAGAAGGTGGAGCCGTCTTCGAGCGTAGGCTCGTAGATGATGACCGTGGCACCTTTTGCCTTGATGCGCTTCATCACGCCCTGGATTGATGACTGGCGGAAATTGTCAGAGTTGGATTTCATCGTAAGGCGGTAGACTCCTATGACCGGGGTTGTCAGTTGGGAGTTGTCAGTTGTCTGAGCTGGGGCGACATTGGTCGAGTAATCATACCAGCCTGCCATTTTGAGCACCTGGTCGGCGATGAAGTCCTTGCGTGTGCTGTTACTCTCGACGATTGCCGACATCATGTTTTGCGGCACATCGGCATAGTTGGCGAGCAGCTGCTTCGTGTCCTTGGGGAGGCAGTAGCCTCCGTAGCCGAAAGAAGGGTTGTTGTAATGTGTGCCGATACGCGGGTCGAGACCGACACCCTCGATTATCGCCTGTGAGTCAAGTCCCTTGACCTCGGCGTAGGTGTCAAGCTCGTTGAAGTAGCTCACACGCAGGGCAAGATAGGTGTTGGCGAACAGCTTGACCGCCTCAGCCTCCTTCATACCCATGTAGAGCGTGGGGATATCCTCTTTCAACGCCCCCTGTTGAAGCAGCCCGGCAAATGTGTGCGCCGCCTCGTCAAGCTTTCCAAGGTCAGCGACTTTCAGTATCGCCTCGTTTTCCTCGGCAAACCGCTCGTCGCCGATAATCTTGGGCACACCAGCGATGATGCGCGACGGATAGAGGTTGTCGTAGAGCGCCTTGCTTTCACGCAGGAACTCGGGGAAGAAGAGGAGGTTGAACTTCCCGACACCCTTTGCCGCATATTTCAAGTAGAGCGAGCGGGAGTAACCCACGGGGATTGTGGACTTTATCACCATCACGGCATCGGGGTTGATACTGAGCACGAGGTCGATTACATCCTCGATGCAGTGGGTGTCGAAATAGTTCTTTACAGGGTCATAGTTGGTAGGGGCGGCAATCACCACGAAGTCGGCGTTGCGGTAAGCCTCCGCGCCGTCAAGCGTAGCCGTGAGGTCAAGCTCTTTCCCGGCGAGATATTTCTCGATGTACTCATCCTGTATGGGCGAAATGTGGCGGTTGATTTTATCAACTTTTTCGGGAATCACGTCGACAGCTGTCACGTGATTGTGCTGCGCCAGCAGAGTGGCGATGCTGAGACCGACGTAACCAGTACCGGCAACGGCGATATTATATTTTTTCATTGCTAGCATGTATTTTTGTTATTGTAGGCATAGTAATAGTTTGGTTGGTGAGGGCGAGGCGGAAGGCGGCGCGGTCGTAGTGGTTGAGGTCGGGGCGGTCGGCGAGTTGGAGGAGGATTTGGTTGTCGAGTTGCATTTTCTCGTCGAAGTCGATTACGCGCGGGGGTAGTGCTCCGATGAAGCGGCGGTAGGCGCGGAGTATTACCGTGGGGAGGGTGGACAGGTCGTCCACGCGGTTGCGGTCGTATATCCTGCGTTTTATTTCGCTACTGTCGGCGCCGAGATACCTGTCAAGATTTTCGCGCATTATGAGGGTGATGCGCCGGTAATTTTCGCATGATGATGTGTCGGGAAACCGACTATGGCGATTAAGTGTCACGACCCATCGGTCAAGGATTGACAGATAGGCTTTTACCTGCTCGATGCCTGCTTTGTCGGGTCGGAATTTTACCGTCGGTGCGATTACACTGAAGAGGCTGCTTTCCTCGATGTCGCGGTTGCCCGTTTTCCATGAGTTGAATAGACGTGTTTTATGCCGGTCGATGACTCCGGCGTCGGGTGTTGTCCGGTTGCCTACGCGGTAGAGTATGTCGTAACATTCGAGGTAATCGGGGATATCCTTTTCCTTGCAGACGGGCAGCCGATGGGCGATGCTGTCGCATAATTGACGGCATTGCACGGCTATTTCGCGTTCTTCGTCTGATGGAGTGTGCCCGTCAAACCGGAAGTTGCCGGCAAGTTGCGCTTTCATTATGAGATAATGTGAATATGCGACTGTCGACCTTATATCGCCGACGGTGCGTCCCGGCGGCGTATTACGGGGGATGGGCTGGGGGACTCTCATTGCTGTGTTAGAGGTATAATTCGGTGTATCGGCTGTAGGCACACGCTGCGATAGAGTGGGGTGTTGCCGTTTCTTTCAACTTGTCTTTCAGTTTCCGTCGCGCTTCGGATGGGATTGGCGTGTAACCTGCCAATTCGTTGGCTGCGTTCAGGAGGTTGAATATCTTGTCGGGGGACAGATTATAGCTTTCGGCAAATATGCGGCGACTGATTTCGTTCCATGCTTCTCCGGCTTTGCGGACATTGAAGCGTGACACGTAGTCGCAACACGTGACGGCAATGTGCAGACAGTCAATCCTGCCGTTAAGTTCAGTCTCGCTTTCCAACGCCGCCAGGTAGCAGCTGTTGATAATCTGCTTCGCTTTGCGCTGCGCTGCCTTGTCATTGTTGACGAGGTAAAGCAACAGTAGGGGCTCCACGAGTTCCGTAGGGTTACCGGTGTGGCGAGTTACTGCGTCTTGCAATGCTTTATGAATCCATGCCGGCGTGTGGATGATTTTCTTGCGCCCGAGGTCGGCTACTTCGGTGATAAGGCGTGTCATCTCCGGTAGACGGGGAAAATCTTTAATCAGGTCGAGAGCGTAATCGACATATTCGTGCAGGATTTCCAGTTCGGTCATGTCGCGATATTTGCCGTATAGATGAAGGAGGGCGGCAAGCTCTTCGGGAGTATATTTTCTTGTAGGGTCAGGAAAAATCTTGTCATCGTCTACTCTTTCAGGGAGTGGCAATATGAGAGCAAGATGCTCAAGAACGCTTATTTCAAATTCGCTGAGAGTCTGCATGTCAGATTTTCTCTACATCCTTAGGGTCGATAAATACAGTGGCTCCTCCTAAGAGCGACAGGCTGACAACGAGGCGATGTGTCCCGTCGGAATTTTCCTGAATCTCGCCTTCAAGACCTGCGAGTTTTCCTCGGATTACCCTTACATTGTCATTCACCTTGAAGATTGTCGGAAGAAACTCGACGGGGTAATCGGATTGCCCGAGCATGAATTTGAGTTTGTTGATCTCGGCATCGCTGATTACGGCAACCGGTTTGCCGAGCTTGCCTGAGTCCGACGAGCGGTTGACCATGAACCTATATATGAATGGAAGATTGACTATGTTCCGGCGTTCTTTTTCCGTGCAGTGTACAAATACGATAGACGGGATTACAATACGGTCAATCATACGGCGTTTACCGTATTTCCAGATATGCAGTTCTTTCTGTGTCGCTACGTAGTTTTCTATTCCAAGACCGTCGAGCTTTCCTGATACTGATTTTTCATGACGTGCGTTTACGATAGCGGCATACCATCTGGCGTCGGGCACGCCTACGGCGTCGTCAGTGCGAAAGGGTACTGGCGCAACAATTTCCGCTGTCAATTCAGTATTCATTGCTGAAGATTTGGAAAAGGCTCTCTTGAAAAGAGATACCAGTACTTCGTTAAAGTATTAAGTATTAGGGATGTATGTATGAGAAAATTGATGTATAGCTAAACAAGCTGAAATTGATGGTCTTTGATAATTAAATTACAAGTTGATTTATTCCACAATAAAACCGGTGAAAATCAAAACTTATTCAGGAAAAATTTATAACTTTGCACACGATTAAGTATCTCTTTTCAAGAGATTTGGATGATTCTCAAAATAAGAATGTATACTATGCGCCACGCTTTCCTGGAAAGAAACGCATGTTCATCGGCTTGAGCCGTTATCCCCATTCTTGTCCCTGCAGAAAAAAAGCATCCGATTCCGCACCGTCAGGTGACAAAATCGGATGCTAATCTTTATTACTGATTGCTAATCAGTGGTTTAGTGGAGGTGGAGGGGATTGAACCCTCGTCCAAACGCGGAACTAATGTGCTTTCTACATGCTTAGTCCTGACTTGATTGTAGGGCACCGGCAGGATCAAGACTACCAACCGTTGCCTTAGCCTTTAAATTTTCGGAAGTCGCGCAAGGCTCTTGACTTCCTATTCCCGATTTATCTGCACCGCCATGTCGATCCGTCTCGGAAAAAGGACAATCGGGCGATGTCTTGTCTCCGCCACTGTGGCAGAGATTAAGCTAATCTACTGTACTTCGATTAAGCAGCAAGAGCGTAGTTATTTTCGCCATTTAAAATTGTGATGTCCCAGATTATAGAGCGTAGCCATCATTGCTCTGCATGCTTACACACCACTTCTTCACGCTGTCAAAGCCAGTCACCCCCGGCGTATGGTGTGGTTACCAGTGTGCAAATTTACTAATTTGTCTCGACATATACAATATTTCTTCCGAAAATCAGTTATTCATTAATAAAAATAGATTCTACAATCATTCCTTTTGATTCACTGAAGATAAATGAATAGCATATCACGCCGACAGCCGTCGTTTATAGTATCGCTTATCCCGCTTGTAGTGCTCATTGCGGGTCTTATTTCGATAGTGGTGTTCCTTGGAGCCGATGCGGTGCAGCGCATTAGCCACGGTGTTCTCTTGATTGCCGCGGCGGTAAGTACCGGGATTGCCTTGCTGTATTGCCGTCGCCCGATGAGAGCGATGGTGACCGGTATGCGTAAAAGCGCCACCCAGATACTTCCTACACTTCCTATCTTGCTGATGATTGCCACGGTCGCGGCGACATGGATGCTTTCCGGGGTTGTTCCCACTCTTATCAGTTACGGATTAAGACTTCTTGAGCCAAAAGCATTTTTAATCACGACATGCGCCACGTGTGCCGTGATTTCGGTGCTTAGTGGCAGTTCCTGGACCACGATTGCCACAATAGGTGTGGCATTCATGGGAATTGGCACCGTGTGGGGCTACAATCCGGCGTGGACAGCCGGTGCCATAATCTCGGGTGCATATTTTGGTGACAAGGTGTCGCCGCTGTCCGATACTACCGTGCTTGCGTCATCGGCTTGCGGTGTTAATCTGTTCACTCACATACGTTACCTTATGTGGACCTCGGTGCCGGCAATGGTTGTGGCTCTGATTGTATTTGGTATCGCCGGATTCTTCACCGACATTAATACCGGAGCACAATCTAATTTAATGATAGGACAACTGTCGCAAATTTTCAATCTCACGCCCTGGTGTCTGATTATTCCTGCGGCAACTGTCGCGCTCATTGTCCTGAGGCTCAATACCGCCTTGACACTTGCCATCAGCACTGTCATGGGTATCATCGGTATTTTCTTATTCCAGCCATCAGTGCTGTCGGCACTTGAAGCGACAACAAATCCCACATTTATTACTCATGTCGCCACTGTCGTTAAGCTGCTTCTCACGGAGACATCACTTTCAACCGGTAGTGAACTGCTCGATTCTCTTGTGTCAACCGGCGGCATGGAGGGAATGTTGCCGACCATCTACCTGATATTAAGCGCAATGATATTTGGCGGCGCACTTATGGGCTCAGGCATGTTATCCACGATTACCCATTCTGTCACCCGTCGTCTTCGTAAATCGAGTAGCACTGTCATGTCGACTGTCGGCACCGGGCTTATGCTCAACGCGTGTACCGGCGACCAATATCTCTCCATTATACTCAACGGCAACCTTTACCGTAACCTTTATCGTCGCAACGGGCTTGAACCGCGCCTACTCAGTCGCTCTATAGAGGATTCCACTTCAGTCACTTCGGTATTGATTCCATGGAACTCGTGCGGACTCACCCAGTCGGCTGTGCTTGGTGTGGCAACTCTCCATTATCTTCCTTATTGTATCTTCAACCTCGCAAGCCCCCTGTTTACCCTTGTCTTTGCATGGGTCGGCTTCCGCATACGCTCGGTGACTCACCGTCCTGTTCCTGTCAGTCGGTAATCCCTTTTAATTTTAATCAGATGCCAGATTTTTAAGATTTGATGGATTAGAGGCGTTTTTCAAACATGGCGAGACGGATTTCTGTCGGGAGAGTGAAAAAACGAGTAGGATAGATGCCTGCAAGGCGGTAGCCTATCTTGGGATAGAATTTCAGGGCTCTGGTATTTTTCTCCTGGGTATCAAGACGCGCCACTTCCCATCCCTTTTCCCGGCAATGACGCTCGAAGAAGTCTACGAATTGTCTTCCGAGTCCACGGTGAGAATGTGTGGGGTTTACGACAAGCGTGTGTAATACTCCTACCTTGTCCGGTGACACCCTATATTTCCAATCGGGCAGTGAATAGGCATCGGGTTGTATTTGGTTGATAATAGCTGATGCCACTATGGATGTGCCGAGTGTCATCACATATAAAGAAGTGTCCTTCAACGCGTCTTCGGCGGTTTGCTTGATAGGGTAGGTGTCCGCGTCCCAACCTATAGTCACTTTGCCCTCCCTTTCCTGCCGATGTATTTGTCCATATATTCCGGTGATGGCATCGATGTCATCTGAGGTCGCTTTCCGTATGGTAATCTTCTCCATCTCATTATCTATGGTCGTCATTATGCTTGTTTCTTTTAATTCGGTTAATGGCTCTTTATGGTTTAATATGGCCAGCAATGCCATGCATTCATTTGTTATGGAATCAGCGAATGCAAATATAGCGAGAATATTCATTTCAGAAAAAAGCGAGGAGCATTTTCAAAACTGAAATGCCCCTCGTTATTATATAATGTACCGCGGTTATTCGTATCGGATTGCCTCGATGGGGTCGAGAGATGCCGCTTTTTTCGCCGGATACCAGCCGAAAAATACTCCCGTCACCGTACATACGGCAAATGACAGTATTACTGAATAGAGCTGGATATATACAGGCCAGTGGGCTATCACGTTCACCATCCATGACGCTATGACCCCGAGCAATATGCCTATGATACCGCCGCTCACACTGATTATGACCGCTTCGATTAGGAATTGTGACAGGATGTCGATGCCGCGCGCACCGATTGACATGCGCAGACCTATCTCGCGTGTGCGCTCCGTTACCGACACATACATGATATTCATGATGCCGATACCGCCCACAAGCAGCGATATGCCGGCTATACATGCAAGCAATACCGTCATCATGTCACTTGTCGAGTTCATCATTTCGCTTAGTTCCTGCTGGGAACGGATTTCAAAATCGTTGTCGGCGTCATCCTTTATCTTATGACGTGTGCGGAGCACTTCGGTGATTGCCTCGATGGTCTCGTCGGTCTGATTTTCATCGGCGGCACTTGCGAAAATTCCCTGGATATAGTCGATGGCAAGTATACGTTTCATTACGGTCGTATAGGGTGCGATGACTACGTCGTCCTGGTCCTGACCCATTGAGTTGGTGCCTTTGGATTCCAATACACCGATTACCGTTAGAGGTATCTTGCCGAAACGGATTACTCTCCCCACGGGGTCGTCGCCGTTAGGGAAGAGATTGTCGACCACCGTTTTTCCGAGGATGCACACTTTTGCCGCCGACTTTATGTCGTGGTCAGTGAACATAGCCCCGTTTTTCACCTTGAATTTACGTATATCGAGGTATTCCGGAGTCACACCGTAAATTGACGACGGATAGTTGTTGTTGCCGTTGACGAGCTGCCCTCCGGAATTGACCGAGGGGGATACTGCCGCCACCCCCGGCAACTCCTTTAGCGCCTCGTAGTCTGCCACCTCAAGAGTCTGCATGTCGTCGGCGCTCTGGCGCACACCTCCGCGCTGCATGTTGCCCGGATGAATCATTATCATGTTGGACCCCATCTCGGAAATCTGTGCCTTGATGCTGTTCTTGGAGCCTTGACCTATGGCAAGCATGGTGATGACTGAAGCCACGCCGATTATAATGCCGAGCATTGTGAGAAAGCATCTCAGTTTGTTGTTGTTAAGAGCTTTGAGCGCTATTTTAAGTAAGTTGGCTATATTCATCGTCAATCTTTCTCTGTTGGTAAACTTTCAAATGCTTCACGTGCCGATGCAGGACAGTCATTGATGGTATCAGACACAATCTTGCCATCGCGGAGCACGATGTTGCGTGACGAGTATTCGGCAAGTTCCGGATTGTGGGTGACAAATATGATTGTTCTCCCTTTGGCGTGAAGTTCCTGAAACAGGGTGAGGATGCTGAATGATGTGCGTGTGTCAAGGTTTCCGGTTGCCTCGTCGGCAAGTATGATTACCGGATTGTTGACAAGCGCACGTGCTATCGCCACACGTTGTTGCTGACCGCCCGACATCTGGTTGCTTTTGTGGTTCAGGCGTTCACCGAGACCGACTGCTTTGAGAGCGTCGACGGCAAGCTGCCGGCGTTCATCAGCCTTTATTGCCGGATTGTAGAGCAACGGCAGTTCCACATTTTCAATAGCCGTCGTCTTCGGCAGTAGGTTATAGTTCTGAAATACGAACCCGATTTTACGGTTTCGCGTTATCGCGCGCTGGTTTTTTGACATCGACTGCACCGAAACTCCGTCAAGCAGGTATTCCCCGGAGGTGGGAGTGTCAAGGCATCCCAACAGATTCAACAGTGTCGATTTGCCGGAGCCGGAGGTGCCCATTATAGTGACAAATTCCCCTTCATGAATGGTGAATGACACTCCGCGCAATGCCTTGACCTTTTCTCCTCCCACGATAAACTCGCGGCGCAGATTTTCAATCCTTATGATTTCTTTTCTGAGAGTCATGACCTGTTATTTCTTTTTGTTACGACCCGGGGGCTGTGGTGCGAACGGACTTTGTTCATCATTTGGCTTGATTCCTGCAGGCATTGCCGCCGTATAGTCGACTGCGACCACCGTGCCGTCGGAAATACCGCCGGTCACTTCCGTCTTCATACCGTTGCTTGCGCCGGTGGTTACCGCTGTCGGTATAAGTAGTCCGTCATTTACTACCCATACACATTTCTGATTTTTTTCAAGCTTGATGTCGGTAGCGCTCCCTTGTGGCTGCGGCAGGTTCTTGTCATCGTTACTTTCCGGCTGGAATGTAAATGCCTTCGTAGGAAGCAACAACACATCTTTTTCGCGCATGACATAAATTGTGAGATTTGCTGTCAGACCGGGAATGAGCTTGTGCTCCGGGTTAGGAGCGGCAACTACCACTTCGTATGTCACCACGTTGCTCTCCGTTGTAGGATTCAGGCGTACCTGTGTCACATGACCTTCAAACAGTTCGTCGGAGTATGCGTCGACTGAGAAGGTCACAGCCTGACCAACTTTTACCTGACCTATGTCGGCTTCATCCACATTTCCTATCACTTGCATATTGTCAAGGTCGGCGATTGTGTACAGATTTGCCACATTCATGTTGGATACCACTGTCTGACCTACCTCAACCTCGCGCGAAATCACTATGCCGTCAATCGGGGAATAAATTTCCGCATAATTCAGGTTTTTTGCTGCGCGTACACGGTCGGCTTTTGCCTTGTCGTATGCCGTCTTTGATACTTCCAGGTCCTTTTGCGAGGTCTGAAATTCGTAATCGCTTATCAACTGCTTGTCGTGGAGCGCTTTGTCGCGCTGATAGTTGGTGAGATTATACTCATAGGTAAGGCGCGCCGACTCGACGTTTGCCTCGGCACTTGTCAGGTCGCTCTGGAGCAATGTTTTCTCGATTTCCGCTATCAGCTGACCTTTGGTTACGACAGAATTATAGTCGACATATAGTTTGTCGATTATACCCGTCACCTGTGTACCTACATCGACCTGAGTCACTGATTCGATAGTGCCTGTCGCCGTAACAGTCTCGGTGAGTTCGCCGCGTTCCGCCTTGACCGTGTCAAGACTTATCGGCTGCTTTTCATTACAAGCCGCCAGTATCATCAGGGAAGAAGCGGCAAATACATGTAAGATTTTGTTTGTCATATATGATATATGTTTTTTATATTGCAATTACGGTAAGGTTACGGTTGCGTTACGGTAAAACTCCACCATTTTCTGACCGAGCATAGCCATATATTTTGCCTGAAGCAGGGTATGCTGTGCCTCGATATAAGAATTATGTGCGGTCATCAATTCTACTGTGTTGACATACCCGAGATTAAACCGTTCGTTGGTTAGTTCATCGCTTAACCGTGCCGATTCAAGTTGGGTTTCAGCTGCAGAATAACGTGACTGGGCTGAACGCGTGTCGATATACCAGTTTTCGACAAGCTGCGCTATGTCGGTTTGCCGCTGATTGATGTCAAGCTGTGCGTCGAGCTGTGCCACACGAGCCTTCGCCACAGCAGTCTTTGTCTTTTTGTTGTCAAGAATCGGTATTGACAGGGTCAGTCCGAGCGACTCATTCCATCCCTGCTTCATTGATGTCCCGAATGAATTGCCGGGGGCATAATAGCCGGTTCCCACACCTGCGTTTAACGATATCTTGGGCATGTATCCGGCTTTTGCTATCGCTATATCGAGGTCTGACGATGATTTCTCGATCTCGAGCGCTTTTATGCGGAGGTCGGTGTCAAGTGCCATCCGGTAGCTTTCGGTAATGGGAGGTAGCTCGGCAAGCACTTGCACCGCTGTCCATTCAACATCGGCGAGGCTTATCTCCGCATCGATTCCGAGTTCCAGGAGCTGCTTTAGCTCCATGCGGCGAGTATCGTAGGTACTCTGTGCGTTGACAAGCGCGTAATTGTCCTGTTCATACTGTGCGTTTAACTGCGCGTAATCGACCTTTGACATTTTTCCGGCTTCCATAAGTTGTCGTGCGCGTTCACTCTGTGCTTGGCTTACTTTTGCCGCTTCTTCATAAATACCTATTGACTCTCTGGCATAGAGGATGTTGATATAGACTTGAAGAAGGTCGGTCTCAAGTGTGCGCATCATGTCGCCTGTGGTGAGCCTGTTGATTTCTGTGCGTAACTTACTTTGCTTGATATTGTTTTCGCGTTGACCGCCGTTCCACACTGTCCATCCCGCGTTAAGTCCGTAAGAACTGTTGTAGGAGTTTTTTGTACCTTCACCCCAGGGATAATTAGTGACTGAATGAGATGTTGCAAAATCAAGTGTCGGCTGCCATTGGGCTTTTGCCTCTTCAAGAGAGTATTCCGACGATTCTTCTGTCAGCCTTGATTTCTGAAGTGAGATGTTGTGCTCCCTGGCATATTCCACGCAATCCGAATATGTCCATGTACGCGCACTCCCGGATATGGCGGCAAGCGAGAGCATTACTGTTATCATGTAATTTTTCATTGCAGATATGTTATGAATTACACTGCAATATTAAGCCAAAGAAGGCGATTGATGAAATATCTTCAACCAATCGCCTTTTTCGTTCAACGAACAGTTTCGCCTGTCACTGTTTTGTCCCTTTCCCTATGGCATGGGAGTTGAGATATTGCTGAAATGCCCCCTTATAACTGTCGCCGACCGGGATATAGTTTTCGGCATCCATGACCACGCGATTGCGTTCTATCTGCTCGACCCGGTTCATGTTTATTATATATGAGCGGTGTACCTGAAGGAAATTATCGGAAAGACGCTCTTTTATTGCGGCAAACGAACTCAGGGTTACAAGCGGAGTTGTTTTACCGGTGACATAGATTTGCAGATATTCACCGTAGCCTTTTATAAAACGTATGTCAGCAAGCGATATGCGTACATAACGGTAGTCGGTTTTTATAAAGAGGGAATCTTCTGTATCGCCATGTGCCACGGTCGTTGCGCGTGTAGTGTACAGCGTGACCGCTTTATTAACTGCCTTTGTAAACTCGACAAAACCGTAGGGCTTCAGCAGATAGTCGACTGCCGACACCTTGTAGCTTTCCACGGCATATTGAGGATAGGCGGTTGTAAATATCACCAGCGGTTGACTTGACAATGTTTTCACAAAGTCCATGCCGTTCAAGTCAGGCATGTTTATATCGGTGATTATGAGGTCAATTTCATTTTGGGAAAGGAATCCTGTCGCTTCAATTCCATTTGAACATGCTGCGGAAAGCTTCAGTGCAGGGGTCTTCTCCACATAATTCATCAACTTTTCGAGGGCGATAGGTTCATCGTCGATAATCAGTGTTCTGAGGGGCATTGTATAGGAATTGTGAGGTTTACTGTATATGCGTTATCTGTCTCGGTCAGTTCAAGGGATGCCTTGTCGCCATATATGAGAGAGAGGCGACGACGGATATTCTGTAATCCTATGCCGATATGTTCGAGATTTTCACTCGTTTTGGCATGGTTGCTGTTCATGCAGCTGAAATGTATTGCTGTTTCCCTTACCTCCATGTTTACGGCTATAAACGAGGCTTCCTGATAGCTTACCCCGTGCTTGAAGGCATTTTCTATAAACACAAGAAACAATAACGGGGGTAATGAGATGCCTGCCGCTAAATGCCGGTCAGGGAAATGTGAAGTGACGCTTACGAGTTTTTCCGGGAAACGAAGTCTCATCAAGTTCAGATAGTTATGCAGAAAGGCAATTTCTTCTGACAACGTGATTACAGGTTTTGAACTTTCATAGAGCATATAGCGCATGAGATGTGACATGTCAATGACCATCGACTGCGCCTTCTCCGGATTTATTTCAATCATGCCATGAATATTGTTGAGCATATTCATGTAGAAGTGTGGATTAATCTGTGCCTTAAGATAGGCAAGCTGATTTTCGGCGTTTGCCTTCATCAGGCTCTCTTTTTCGAGCTTATCGTCAAACCGTTGGAACATCAGTGCAATCGCGAGATTGCAGCCCACGACAAGAAGCGCATAAGTGAAATCTAAAAACAGGGGCAATGGCAACAATGGTCGCATGTGAGGATGCGGCTTGGGTCGGATATCTTCCGGGAGCATTTCGATGACATGGATGAAGTCAAGATATTGATATATCCACAGGAGAATGACTGTACTTGCCGTCGAGAGGAAATATGGAAGTATCTTGTTTCTCAATAAAAGGCGTGGAATCAATATGTTGTTATTGACAAGAAACAATATAAGAAATGGTACAAAAGTGTGAGTCATTGCCCCGATGACTTTCATGTCAACCAGAGGTAATGACATCTGAGCCCGGTTTCGCATTGCGTCGAGCAGGTAAAGACCTATGGCGATAAGCCATAGAACAAAGTAGACAATGGTTTCAGTGGTTCGGCTGCGGTTTGTTGACATATTGGTTTGACGCGTCTTTATTATGTTTTGCAAATATAGCTGAAAACAAACATATTCAACAGGTAAATTCAACTAAATGCCATTTTTGTTCAATGAAACATGATCGGGCTAAAGTAGATGACCGGTCAACATGGCAATATTCCTGCTGACCGGTCATCGGAAACCAATCTAAATTAAATTGTCATTATCCGTAATTTTAACGGCGCGGATTGCCGGTGGGTCGGCTTTGATTTTTGAGAGGCTTTGCGTCTTCAGTGAGTTTTATTTCAGTTCCGTTTGAAAGCTCGATTTCAAAGCCACCACGTTTACGCGAAATTTCAACGATGTTTTGTCCGGCATGGTTGTTGGAAACATATTTTACGATTGCCGGGGGAATGATGGCTTCGGGGACCGCCTTTCCTTTGGCGGCTTTGACCTCCTTCCAGTCACCATTCTCACGAAAATCGATTTCCGCTCCGCTGATGAGGTCTACCTCATATTCCATGCCACGGCGTCCTTGGTCTTTCTCCGCTTTCTTAAGGCTGTCACCGGAGAAATGCTTGTTAATAAATGTGAGTGCCGCTTTGGGAAGCTCCGATTGGTTTATCGGAGTTCCTGCATAAACATGAGCTGAAAATAAGGCAATAACTGCCATGAGTGCTAAAATTACTGTTTTTTTCATTTGTTGTTTGATTTATATTGTTTAAAAATATTGTATAAATTATTGAATGAGTCGATATACGTTCTGCCAACCGGAATAGGATGGGTATAATTTTTAAGAAATATCCTGCGGTTTGAAAATTTTTCAATCGAGTCCAGTGATACGATAAATGACCTGTGTACCCTTATGAATTTTCCGGAGGGGATTAATGTTTCCATTTCTTTCATTGTTACTTGAGATATGACGGTCGGTTGTTCATGACGAAATATCTTCACATAATTGTCCATCGCCTCGATGTAGTCGATGTCATCGATGCCGATTATAATAGTCTTATGGTCGGCTTTAAGGGTAATTGTCCGGCGACTGTTTGTATTCCCGTTTTTTGCATTGATAAACACCATGGCTTTCTTCAATGCCTGTTCAAAACGCGGATAGAAAAATGGTTTGTGGAGAAAATCTGTCGCGTTGACATTGAAACCGTCAAGGGCATATTGAGCGTATGCTGTAGTGAAGATAAGGCACGTTGATTCAGGAAGCTCTTTTGCCAGCGTGACACCGTTGTAAGAGTTCATCTCGATGTCAAGAAACACGATATCAGGCTTTTCTGCCATTATGCACTCCATGCCGGCGACAGGTGATGTAAAACATTGAAGCTCAATGTCTCCGTATCGTTTGCAATATTCCTGAATGATGCTCAATGCTATCGGTTCGTCATCAATGGCTATACATTTTATCATGATTAAAGTTTTATTTTCAGATTAACATTAAATGTAATTCCGTCATTTTTGATGGACAGGTCGTATTTCCCAGGGAAGAAGAGTTCGAGGCGTTTCCGGCAGTTTTCGATACCCATGTGTTCACCGATTCTTTTGACCGGATAAATCCTATTGGATGTCGTGAATGTCATATAGCCGTCTGTTTCATAGATATATATTGCAATTTCGCTCTTTTCAATTGACGAGACTCCATGCTTAAAGCAGTTTTCAACAAAAGTGACCAAAAGCATCGGCGGTATCATCAGGGTTTCAGTCTTGATGTCGATGTCGATTCTGACTGTAGTCATCTCGTTTAATCGGAGAGACTGCACTTCTACATATTTTTCGATATATTCAGCCTCCTCGGTTATAGGGACAAGGTTTTTATTGGAAGTCGTATGGATGTATTGCATCATGGAAATAAACCGTTCAAGGGAGGGAAGGGCATTGGGATTGCCGGTAAGAAAAAGACCGTAAAGTGAGTTAAGCGTGTTAAACATGAAATGAGGCTTTATCTGGGTTTTGTAAAGCTCGATTTCCGCTTTGTCGCGTTGAGCTTCCGCGTTGAGGCGGCGTGCTCGCTGTATATTAGTCTGCGTTAGCAAACCGACTGCAAAACTGAAGGCTTCCACAATCATAAACAGTGTCCACAACGCTTGTTGGTACTGGAGTACTTGCGGAAGATGAAGAGTGATACCGGCATCATAGATGCTCGGTTTGGGGATATATAACTCGATGCAGGAGAGCATGAAAGTCAATGCTACGGATAATATAATGAGTATTATCCCGTATATTTTTTTCTTGCGCTTTCCGAAAAGTAGCGGGATGGTAAATGCCCGGTTGGTGAAATATACCGCATATAGCCATATTCCCGACAGGATAGTATAGGCGGTGAAATTATGATACCACCGTTCAATCGGGGAGAGTGCCATCATCACAGGAAGTACCACCAGACAGAATGCGAGGTCTATGTATCGGGGTAAATTCTTCATTCTATAGATTTAATCGCAAAATTAGTCGTTTTGTAATTAATAAAAGGAGAGGTCATCATGTCGTTGACCATTGTTTTCATGTCGTTGGTCACTATGCCATATTAGACAATAACGGTAGGTAAAGGTTTAATCCTTCCGATACAATATGGTTGATGACTTAGTGTGTTTTTGTAATCATTTTTGATGAGCGATGCTTTGTGAAAGAGCAGTAAGCGTTACATTCGCCCTTGAGTAGATGTCGTTCGCCATTTTATATAGATGACTCTTGATGGTAAGTTGCTTATATGTAATATATTACTATGAAATACTTATATTTGGGTATTTTTTTACACATTAAAACTGGCGAACTTTGCGCAAAAATTAATGAATAAATTTTAATATAGATATGTCATCCTATAAGAGATATTTATTGCCCCTTATTGTATTGTTTATCATTCCATTCAGCATATTCCCCCGCGATTTGTCGGGTATGATTTCCGGAAAGGTGTTGTCACTTGACGGGGAGACACTTGATTATGCAACCGTGTTTTTAAAAGGTACTGCATACTCGTGTTCCACAAATGAAAAAGGATTGTATCACATAAGCGCACCGACAGGCGATTATACTCTTGTCGTGTCATCGGTAGGTTATGAAACGTCTGAGTCAAAAGTGACTTTGAAAAATGGGGAGCGTATCCGGCTTAACTTCAAATTGAAATCAACCACTCAGCTGGGGGAAGTAATCATTGTAGGCAATCAGTTGAGTAAGGTTAGAAACTCGGCGTTTAACGCCACTGCAGTCAACACTCAGGAATTGGTAAATACTACCAAGACACTTAGTGAGGCATTGTCCAAGGCTCCCGGTATGAAAATCAGGGAAAACGGCGGAGTAGGCTCCGACATGGCTGTTACAATGGATGGATTCAGTGGCAAACATGTAAAGGTATTTATTGACGGAGTTCCGCAGGAAGGGGTTGAAAACTCATTCAGCCTCAATAATATACCTGTGAATTTTGCCGACAGGATTGAGGTGTATCGGGGTGTGGTTCCTGTCGGATTCGGTGCCGATGCTATAGGTGGTGTGATAAATATTGTCACTTCAAGGCGTCAGCGTAGATGGTTTGTCGATACCTCGTATTCTTACGGGTCATTTAATACCCACAAATCGTATGTGAATTTCGGGCAGACCCTTGCCAACGGATTTAAATATGAGATAAACGCGTTTCAGAATTATTCTGATAATGATTATTCTGTCGACACTCCCGTGGAGGATTTTGTTACCGGAGGTTTAAACCGTAAAAAGCTCGAACATGTACGGCGTTTTAATGACACCTATCATAATGAAGCGGTCATTGCAAAGGTCGGGTTTGTAAATAAGCCCTGGGCCGACCGTCTGCTTGTGGGATTGAATTACTCCCACATGTACAAAGAGATTCAGACCGGCGTACGGCAGGAAATAGTCTATGGACAGAAACATCGTCACGGTCACACACTCATCCCGTCGTTTGAATATGGCAAACGTAATCTGTTTACCGAGGGGCTGGATGTATCGGTTACCGCCAATTATAACAGGAACAGTATTACAAATGTAGATACCGCGTCGGTCAAATATAACTGGCGAGGTGAGACTGCTCCGCTGAACTCTCCCGGCGAACAATCATATCAGTTGTCGAAATCCCTGAACAATAACTGGTCGGCAGCTTTCACCGCCAATTATCGCCTTGGCGACAGACACGCCTTTACAGTCAACGATGTATTTAATGCCTTTAACCGCTCGAATGAGGATTTGCTGGCCACTCCTCCGTCAAAGGATGAATTTTCAAAGTCCACGAGTAAAAATATCGTGGGTGTATCATACCGTTACATGCCGAATAGCAAACTTAATTTCTCTGTGTTCGGCAAGCAGTATCATCAATATGTCTCGGGTCTGATGGCAACCTCGTCGGCTCAGGATGTATATCAACTTACATCGCGTTCAATCAACTACTTCGGTTATGGTTTCGCCGGGACATGGTTTATGCCGCTTGGTTTTCAGTTAAAGGCTTCCTACGAGAAGGCTTATCGCTTGCCCACGATAGAGGAAATGTTTGGCGATGAGGACCTTGAGATTGGTGACATATCACTGCGTCCTGAATCGAGCCACAATATAAATCTGAATTTTAGCTACAATGTAAATTTTGGTAATAACATAGTCTATGTCGAGGCGGGATATATCTATCGCGATACACGGGACTATATCCAGCGTAATATTCTCGCTCTGAGCGGGGGAAAATCGGCTGCGACCTATGTCAATTATGGCAAGGTTCTTACCAACGGATTCAGTGCTTCGGCGCGTTACAGCTATTCGCGATGGCTCAGTCTTGGGGGAAATTTCACATTGATGAACGTGCGCGACAATATGCGTGTGGCTCAAGGGAGCACTGTCGCCAATCTGTCTTACAAGGAGCGTATGCCGAATCTCCCATACATGTTTTTTGATTCTGACGTGAATTTTTACTGGCGTGGACTCGGTAAAAAACGCAATGTGCTTACCGTGACTTATGACAACCAGTTTACCCATAGCTTCTGCTACTATACGGCAAATATTGGTTCAAGTAACAGCGATTATATGGTACCCGATCAGTTTGCACATAATCTGACTGTGTCATACGCAATCACTAACGGACGCTATAACCTGTCGTTTGAATGTCGCAATTTTACCGATGCGAGATTGTATGACAATTTCAGCCTTCAGAAAGCCGGAAGGGCTTTCTATGGAAAAGTAAGAATATATTTCGGAAACTAAATCTTTAATTCAAAGTGTATATGACAACTAAAAAATCATTTTTGCGCCTCATGACTGCGGCGTTGATTCCGTCCATGGCATTTTCCGCCTGCTCAGACAGTGACGAACCGAAAGACAATCCGAATAACGGCTCCGGCGACGCAACAGGAAAATTTGTATTTGCCACGACTGTACAAGGATCCAATGCCACATCCTATGTACTCCTTACCGGAGAGTCGCTTGACCAAGGCTCATTGTCGACCGTCAACAACGGACTGTTGAACGATGGAGCTACACAATGGGTGTTTTATAAAGATTATCTGTATGCCCTGACCTATAATCAGGGAAATGCGGGTACTACGCGAAGCTATATCCTTAATGATGCAGGCGAGATGGAGGCTCGCAGCATTGAATATCGCATAAGCCGCTTTTCTTCTTACGGAGCTTACGATGATGATATCATTACAATGTCGACCGGGGAAGGTTCTGCCGCGTTTGCCGATGCTAACGGCTACAAGCCCATGACGTTACTGGTGACTTATCTGAATGTGTATAATGAGACGTCGCGTACCAATGATACTTCTACCGGCGCGTACAGCATGGAGAATTTCCTCGGAAACGGAGAGTATGTAACGCTTGCAGGCGCGGAGCAGAGCGGTTCAAAACTGTATTGTGGAGCAGTGCCTATGGGTTTGAGTCAGTATGGAGCCGCATACGACAACGGCAAATGGATACGTGACGGTTTTGAGCATCTTGTACATGATGAGGCTGGAGGTACAGGTTCAGGTGCTTACAAGAAGGGCGAACTGGTAGGTACCCAATATCCCGATGAATGTTGGGTGGCTATATACGACAATGAGGATATGCTAAATCCTGTCCTGGCAAGGACTGATAAGATAAGCACCCCATGCGGTCGTTACCGTTCACAGTATTACCAGACGATATGGGCTGCCGACAATGGTGACATCTATGTATTCTCTGCAAGTTACGCCAAGACAATGACAGATAATGGGCAAAAGACTGTCCTCCCTGCCGGTGTGTGCCGCATTCCTGCGGGAAGCACTTCTTTTGACGACTATTATTGCAATATCGAGGAACAGACACCGGGAGGAAACCGGTCATTTATGCGCTGCTGGCACGCAGGAGGAGCCAGCTTTCTTATGGTGATGTATGATAAGTCGCTTACAGAAAAAAATCCTGCCGCCACTGATCTCGCAATTTTTGATGCTAATGCAAAGAAACTTACCTATGTGACCGGACTTCCCGAAAATGTGACTTCAATCGGTAAGACCGTGTATTCTCAGAATGGGAATGTCTATATCCCTGTGAATGTTAAAGATGAGTCACCGGCTATTTATGCCATCAATGTCGTTACGGCTCGTGCCGTAAAGGGTGTGACTATTGATGCAACCGATATAACCGGTTTCGGATATATGACTCCTGTAAAATAGCATGGCAATGATTAAATTTTTCCGTAAAATACATCTTTGGCTCTCAGTGCCTTTCGGCATCATTATAACTCTTATCTGTTTTTCAGGCGCGATGCTTGTCTTCGAGCCTGAAATTACAAGGTCAGTCAAGAGCGATGTCTATTATGTGGCTGCGGTGAATGATACTCCGGTACGGCTTGATGAATTGTTAGAGAGTGTCAAGGCTACGTTGCCCGACAGTGTGTCGATCACCGGTGTAACTATATTTGCCGATAAAGCCAGGACTTATCAGGTTAATCTTTCAAAGCCCCGCAGAGCGTCTTTATTCGTCGACCAGTATTCGGGTGAAATTACCGGTAGATATGAGCGTTTGGGATTTTTCTCGACAATGTTCAGGTTGCACCGATGGCTTCTCGATAGTGCAAATCCTCATGGCGATGGCATGAAGGTCGGAAAACTGTTGGTCGGTGTCTCGACACTTGTATTTGTGATTGCGTTAATTTCGGGAGTCATAATCTGGTTTCCACGCGCCCGCAAGAATTTCCGTCGTAGTGTCAGCATATCATTTGACGGTGGATGGAGAGGCTTTTGGAAAGGTCTCCATGTTGCAGGCGGCATGTATGCGCTGATATTTGTCCTCGCTATGTCGTTGACCGGACTCACGTGGTCGTTTAACTGGTATCGCACCGCGTTTTATGCTGTGTGTGGTGTCGAGCATACGCCTCGCAATTTCACTCCACCGGGCGGAGACAGGGAATCGCGTGGGGAAAGACGGGGCGCCGCTAATACCTCTGAACACCGTGGTCATGGAAATGGCGGCAGAGGTGAACATCGTGGTGGTCATCGGCACACGGAATTTCGCAACTGGCAGGTCGTTTACGATGAACTTGCCGCACAAAATACCGACGCTCCCCAGATAACGATTGGTCCGGAAACTGCTTCAGTCTCGCTTGGAACTGCCGGTAACGGTCGTGCTTCAGATAAATATGAGTTCAATCGTCGGACAGGTGAAGTATCCATGACCGCACCTTATGCCGACAGCAATGAAGCTGACAAGTTACGTGGATGGATTTACGCCATCCACACCGGTAGTCTCGGCGGATTGATTACCCGGATACTCTGGTTTCTCGGAGCACTGCTCGGGGCAAGCCTGCCGTTGACCGGATATTATATCTGGATTAAGCATCTCCGTAAAAAGAAATAACAGCTTAATCAATTATGAATTATTCCCCAAGGGTTTTTGTGAACACCAGCGTTATAAGTTTCCACTTTCCCTCCTCCTTCAGGTAAGTCTCGGTGACAAAGAAAGGAAAGCGTACATTATTTCCTCCGACAACGGAATTAAGATGAATCGTGCTGTACACGGTCGCGGTTGGCCCGGCAAATTTTACTTCTTGGTTATGGATTTCAGCTTTTTTATACCATATTGCGCCGTTTTTGATAGTGGTTAGCTCAGCATCCTTTCCCCAATATCCACCCATGTGTACAAACTGGGCGGTATCATGGAAAAGCTCTGAAAGTTCATCCACATTCTTATCCGACATCCATTGCCATTTGGCATTGGATAGATTGATTATCTCTTGCTCTGCCGGAGATAGAGTGGCGGGTTGCTGCGCAATTGCCGTGATAAAACAGATTACAGCTGTAATTAAGGATAATGTTAATCGGTTCATGGTTCGGTAATTTTTGCAAAAGTACTGATACCATGAGCAAATATAGCTATAAAAATCTCGGTATATGTAACCGATTTTACAGAAAGAGATTATTCGCGGTACTGTGTAGGATTTAATCCGAGTGTGCGCTGTACATATCTGCTGAAATACGCAGGCGAAGAAAATTGGAACATGTCTGAAATCTGTACAAATGTCAGGCTCTTGTCACGTAGCAGGCGTGCTATGTCAAGCGAAGTGTAGCGGTTTATCCAGTAATTTGCCGGATAGCCGCTTACTTTTTTGGACACCTCTGAAAGATATTTTGGCGTGACACACAGCGCGTCGGCATAATATGTCACTTCGCGATGATGCCGGAAAGTCCCGTTCTCAAGCATGTCGAGAAACCGGCTCATCAAAGAGGCGTTTTGTGTGGATACCCCCGACTCCTTATTGATTACCGAATGGAAATCGAAGAAGTCAAGAATCGCCGATTGCACGGCGTTGATGAGCAGCTCGCGATAAAATGTGTGGTTAGTTTGATTCAGCCGGTAATCAATCCATCGGAAATCACGCTCACACACGAAACGCTGTCCTTCGTCAAGTTTCATCACCGGGTTAAGGAATAGCGACAGCTGTCCCTTCATGCCGTAATTGGTTTGAGGAGTGCATAATTCAATGAACGGTGCCGTCACATACAAGGTCCTCACAATAAAATCGGGTGAATGACTGATTTCATCCAGTAACTTTCCTTTGCGCACAATCAGCAGATTCCCTTCCTCAAATTCAAAATTCTGACCGTTGAACATAAAAGTACAACTGCCGCCGAGACACAGGGCGTGAGCAAGATAGTCACCGTAACGGTCAGAACCAATCCCGTCGAGGGAATCTTCAATAATTACATCTTTGAGTTGTTCCATACACAAAGTTAAGAAAAATGGCAAATAATATCGTGCCTGCAATCTGATACTTTTTCTGTTGCTACAAAATTATGGCGGAATTTCTTTAATATTATTGCAAATATTTCGGTATTTCTATTGATTTATTCTGAAAGTCGCGATGAGCCGGCACCGGGCATTTATAGCGTGAACGGTGTCAAAAAGCTATCGGAAATGAATAGTCTTGATTCCTCAATTCCCGGATGTATCTGAACAAAAAGGGTATATTCGGCTTTCTGATATAAAGAAGCTATCAGAAAATGGATAATATGACGATATACTCCCGCTTTGCTCAATGGGTGAAGCAAAATCCTGACGCTCCTGCGATTATAGAAGAAGGGCGTCAGGCCTCTTATAAGGAATTGGATCTCCTTGCCGACCGGATATTTGGTAAATTTGCTGATTCCGGCTCCCCCTTTATCGGGATAGTCATGAGTCATGGCATAGAAATGATTGCGGCGATGCTCGCCGTACTGAAAAGCGGTGCGGCTTATGTGCCTGCCGAACCTTCGTTGCCGAAAGACCGCATAGCTTACATGATGGATTCAGCGGGAGTGTCGTTGGTCATTACTGATGATTATTGTCGCGATTTACCGGAGTTAAAACCGCGGCATGACCGCTCCACACCTTCGGGCATCGCTTATGTGCTTTATACTTCCGGCACTACCGGAAAGCCTAAAGGGGTCGTTGTCCAAAACTCAAGTGTGGTAAATTACGCCGAGGCATTTGAGGCTGAATTTCATGTCGCGCCGGGCGATGTCATGCTTCAGTATTCCATTTGCGCGTTTGATATATTTGTCGAGGAAGTGTTTACGACACTACTCAATGGTGCCACACTTGCAATACCGCCTGAATCGGTGCATGACGGCGGTATCGACGGTCTGATAGATTTTTGTGAGCGTCATGGAGTGACGGAGATAAGTGGATTCCCTTATCTTCTCGCCGACATGAACCGTCACAAGATATATCCCTCGAAACTGCGCCTGTTGATAAGTGGCGGCGATGTGGTTAGGGAAAGCTATATTACATGGCTGCGACATCAGGGATTCATGATTTACAATACCTATGGTCCGAGTGAGACAACCGTATGTGCCACGTATTATCGTATAGACAATGCTTCCGCTCTTGATGACGGTACTTATCCTGTCGGGAAAGCGATAAAAGGTGTCGATGTTAAGATTTTGGACAAGCATCAGAATGAAGTCACGCCGGGGCAGACCGGTGAGATATGTATATTTGGCAAAGGTGTTTCACGCGGATATCTTGGCAATCCTCCCGAACAGGCTAATTTCATGACATCGCATGATGGAAGGCGCATGTACCGCAGCGGAGATCTCGGATATCTTTTGCCCGACGGTGATATAGCGTTTCTTCATAGGCGCGATAAGCAGGTGATGATATTTGGCAGGCGTGTCGAACCCGATGAGGTGGAAAACATACTCAATGAATCGCCATGCGTCGAGCGAGGCATCGTGAGGGCGTTTACCGACGAGCACGGACTTGCCTATCTGACTGCGTATATAGTGCTGTCGCATAAATATTGCAAGGTGAGCCGTATAATAGATTTCTTGAAATCCAAGCTTGCCGATTATATGATACCTGAATTTTTTGTGAGGATGGAGGAGATTCCGTTGACACCGCGCGGTAAAGTCGATAATCATGCGTTGCCGGTGATAATGAAGGAAGGAGATGTCTAATGATAATTAAAATAGAGCTGCTGGAAAATATTGACCGCCTTATTAAATGGCGCGCCGAGGTAATACGTGAGGTTTTTGCCGTAGATCCTTCTGATGAATTACTACGTGCCAACCGCAAGTATTATGAGAGGTATATCCCCGACGGCTCACATGTCGCGGTGGTGGCGACTGTAGAAGATGAAGAGGTCGGATGTGGTGCCATCTGTCTTTCCGATGAATTGCCCTCGCCCGACAACCCGTCAGGACATTGTGCCTATCTGATGAATATATATGTGCGTCAGCAATACCGGTCACATGGCATAGGTCACGCCATCGTCAGGAATCTTGTGGATAGGGCGCGGAAATTAGGCTGTGACAAGATATATCTTGAAACAACTTCCCGGGCTCGCCCGTTATATAAAGGGATTGGATTTGAAGAACTCCCCGGAATATTGAAATATGTTGACACTCAAGATAAATAATCTTAAAGTGACTGTAACGGGAAATTGTCCCGACAGAATTTGCTATATATTGTATCCGCTTGACATCCTCGACCGGTGGATGATTAAGGCGGCAAAACGCTTCGCAGTCTCGATAGCGGTCGTCACCCAAATTGACTGGGATAATCAGCTGACTCCCTGGAAAGCGACGGGAGTCCCTGCCGGAACTCCGGATTTCGCGGGAGAGGCGAGTCGCTTTTTGACTCTGTTGCAAGAAAGCGTGATTCCACAGGTCGAGCGGCAGCTCAATATGTCTTCGGAGGTTGAGCGCACTCTTGCCGGTGTATCTCTATCGGGACTGTTCACATTATGGCAATGGCTGAAATGTGACGGGTTTACAAATATAATGTCATTGTCAGGTTCATTCTGGTATGACGGATTTGTGGATTGGGTCAAAGCTCAGTCCATACCTGCGAAAAAGGGTAGGGCTTATTTCTTGCTTGGTGACAAAGAGAGCCAATCTCGTGTGCCACAGTTCAGAAAGATTCTTACCGACACGACTGAGATCGTGGACTTCCTCTCATCTAAAGGAATAAATGATTTTTTTGAAATAGTTCCCGGCAATCACTACCAGTATGGTGAACAGAGACTTGACCGCGCTTTCTCATGGATTTACGGCAATCACTCCGGTTGAATCAAGATTGTCACGCATCCTGCAATAAGGAAGGTCCCACAGAAAATAAAAGAAGTAAGGACTATATCCCCAATACCCACAAACGGCGATATGATGCCGCCGGCGATATACCCGATGCCTCCGATTACCGCCGAAGCCGCTCCCGCACATTCCCTCCCAAGGTTCATTGCCTGCGCAGTCGCCCCTGTGAGCACGAGTCCGATGCCGAAAAGCATCAGGAAAATCGGAATCTCATACAGCAGAAACATCTTCCCTATAAATATAGTAAGTAAGATACCCGAAAGGGCGGATATACATCCTGTTATAGTGCCGTATAAGGCTGCCTTTTTCAATGAACTGAATTTGATTGAAAGGTACGATCCTGTGGCAAGAGCTATGGCGTTGACTGCAAAAACTATAGAAAATTGCAGTTCGGAGAATCCATAGATTGATTGAACGATAAAGGGAGTAGCCGAGATATAGGCAAATAATGCTGCCATTCCGAGCGCATACACCATGCTGTAGGCGATGAAGCCTTTGATGTTTGTAACAATCTTGTAGCCTTTCAAGGAAGATATAAGGTTTCCTTTGAAACGTCGGGATAGGGGAAGGCTTTCCCGTAACTGATGGCATGACACTAATAATACTATTCCAAGAACAAGAAGGATGACGAATATGCCATGCCATCCCCAGACGTGTGCGACACCTCCTCCGGCAACAGGCGCGGCAACAGGCGCGAGATTGTTTATTGCACTTAATATCGCTATGAGTTTCGCGAGCTTTTCTCCTGAATATAAATCGGCTGCGATTGAACGTGACAGGACTATGCCTCCCGCTCCTCCTATCCCTTGAAACAGACGCGCTGTAGTAAATGCGGCTATTGAGGTCGACAGGCAACAGATGGCGGAAGCTATGATATATATAATCAATGAGAATATCAGTACAGGTTTTCTTCCAAATTTATCACTTGCGGGCCCGAAAAGCATTTGACCGGAGGCTAAACCGATCATGCAGAAAGTGAGTCCAAGTTGTATAGCCGACGAGTCACAGTTAAATACAACTGTCATTTCAGGCAATGCCGGCAGATACATGTCAATCACAAATGGACCGAATGCCGACAGTAGCCCGAGGAACACTATCAGGAATAAATAATATGATTTACTTATCGACTTGTTCATGACTTTATTTAATTAGTGAGCGGATTCTGCTTAATGATTGAGGTGCCAGTTGCAGGTAGGAGGCGAGTTTTTTGAGTGGGACATTTTGAAGTAGCTCCGGGTGGTGTTTTAAGATTGACAGATAGCGTTCAAGTCCGCCATCACAGATAAATAGATTTGTGATGCTTTCTTCCATTTCTGCAGCATGACCTTCAAATATTTTTCTTACCGTGTTACTTATTGAGTGTGATTTTCCGGTCAGTGACTCCAGTTTATTTTTGGAAATATGATAGACGATGCTCGGCGTGACCGCTTCGATGGCGATTGGTGACGGTTTGTCCCAATGATAACACCATACATCAAAAAACGCCTGCCCGGGATATCCGAACCATATTGTCCGGTCTTCGCTTTCTGTCGGAATAAAGGCACGTATTATGCCTTCTTTCAAAATATAGAATTCATCGTTAAACCCATCCTTATTGACAATTAGTTCTGACTTGTCAATATCGGCAATCATGAAATGGCTCATGAAATCGATGGCCGCTTCAATCTCGATATTATATCTTGCCGCTATGTCCTTCAAGAATTTATTCATGCTGCAAAATTACATAGTATAACTTATAAAGGCAGTTCACATTTGTGAAGAAATGAAAGAAATGTTTTTGCGTGGTTGAATTTCGGTGATTTAAGCACTTTGTACCGTAATTTAGGTAATCTCAGATAGAATGAATAAATCTAATTTTGCATTGTAACTAATTTATATATTGGACAATGAAAAAAATACGTTTATTCATCTTGATGTCGGTATTCATGACATCACTTGCCGCTTGTGGCAGCGACGACCCTCAGCCCGTGATTTCGGGCGACGATAACAATGACAATACCGAGATTCCCGCTGACGGCAAAATCCTTGTAGCATATTTCAGCTGGGGTGGGACCACAAGGCGCATGGCACAACAGATTGCCGAACAGACCAGCGGTACACTTTTTGAAATAGAACCTGTCACTCCTTATCCAACGGAATACACACGTTGCACAGAAGTGGCGCTGGAGGAGCGCGATTCTGATGCGCGTCCCGCTATAAAAGGGAGCGTGGAAGATATGGACTCTTACGATATTGTGTTTATCGGATGTCCGGTATGGTGGCATACTGCACCAATGATTATAAATACTTTTACCGAATCGTATGATTTCAAGGGAAAGACTGTGGTGCCGTTCTGTACCTATGCTTCTACCTATCGTGACGAGACATTGCAGAAAATTGTCACGCTGACTTCGGATGCTTCACATCTTTCCGGGCTTGGACTTACCGGCAGCGGAGTTGCAAATGCCAATAATGTGGCAGAGTGGCTGAAAGAGATAAAGATTGTAAGGAACTGATAGGGATACATCTCCTTTGGTGTCAGGATTAAAATAGATTTATTATGGAATATAGAGAAATAGGAAATTTGAGGGTATCGGCGGTCGGTCTCGGCTGCATGGGCATGAGTCATGGTTACGGTGTACCTGCCGACAAGAAGGAGATGACCCGGTTGCTCGCCGATGCGGTCGACATGGGATATACCTTGTTTGATACGGCAGAGATATACGGCACACCCGACGACCCCCATGCTAATGAGGAATTGTTGGGAGACGCGTTGAAGCCATATCGTGATAAAGTGGTGATAGCTACAAAATTCGGATTGACATTTGATGATCCGGAAGGAGCGGGACTGCATCCGATTATTCCTGATGCATCGCCCGCAACAATACGTAAATCTGTCGAAGGGTCGCTTCGCCGTTTGCAGACTGACCATATCGACCTCTACTATCAGCACCGGATTGATCCAGCTGTTGAGCCGGAGACAGTGGCACAAGTGATGGCTGACCTCATCAAGGAGGGTAAGATACTCCATTGGGGAATATCGGAAACCACGGAAGATTATCTACGGCGTGCCCATACGGTATGTCCCGTTACTGCTGTTCAAAACCGTTATTCTATGATGGCTCGCTGGCATGAGGCAATTTTCCCGGTACTTGAGGAGCTCGGTGTCGGATTTGTGGCTTTTTCGCCTCTTGCCAACGGATTGCTGACCGAAAATTACGATGCTGATTCAAAATTTGACAAGCATACTGATTATCGCGCGGCAATGCCACAATTTCAAAAAGAGAGTTTTGACAAAAACCGTGGATTGTTTGAACTCATACACTCTCTTGCTGATGAGAAACACGCAACCCCTTCACAGATTTCACTTGCGTGGATGCTGTGTAAGAAACCATGGATTGTCCCTATTCCGGGTACACGTCATTTTTGTCGTCTGAAAGAAAATGCCGGTGCTGTTGATGTAAGGCTTTCCGAAGCTGAGGTCAAGGATATTGACGAGGCTCTTGACGGTATTACCATGAGTGAGGTGTTTGGCGGTTCAAAGATAGTGACGAAATAAATCCGTTGATTTGATGATTATGACACCTCGCCTTGTGATATTGTCGGTTTGTGTTGCCTTTTTCTCGGTTATTGCCGGATGCTCGCCAACATCCTCGCAAGAGGATGTGTTAGATGTGGTGCAACCGGAAAGGATTCCGGAGCGAGGCGAATACAATGAAAAGGATATGAACAAATTCAGTCATCTTACTATTTCCAATACGGTCGGTGATGTGGTCGACAATCCGGCATTCAAGGGTTTCGGGCGATACATTCTCCCGCTTGAATGGCGATACGACCCGGAAATGAAGCTGAGCGAAATCCCCTCTCTTCTGCCTTACCACAATTATGTGGATGCTGGTCGCGCCGTCGGATACATCAATGATATGATTGATATGGTAAATCGCGGCGACCGTTTGTATTACGATCTTGGTCGCAAGGATGCCGGACTGTTCTTCTTCCCCGGAAAACCGGGAGCACCTTTCGCCGTGATATGTCCGGGCGGCGGTTTTTCTTATGTCGGGTCTATCCACGAGGGTTTCCCGATTGCGCTTGAGTTAAGCAAGGTGGGCTACAATGCTTTTGTCATACAATACAGCGTGGACCGTGGTGCACAAAGTGCGGTCGAAGACCTCTCGGCCGGGATTGATTATATTTTTCGCCATGCTTCGGAATTGGATGTCAGTACAGATGATTATTCTGTATGGGGAGGCTCGGCGGGTGCGCGTATGGCGGCATATATAGGGTCATATACTCCTGCCGCCTTTGGCGATTTTGTTGAAGCTCGTCCGGCAACGGTGGTGATGGGATATACCGGACATTCCGACTATACGCGACAGGATCCACCGACCTATGTGGTGATAGGAGAGAATGACGGTATTGCAAGTCCTGCCGTCATGCGTAGGCGCGTTGAGGCTTTGCAGTCACTCGGCATTGACGCGGAATTTCATCTGTTCCCTAATCTGCGCCACGGTTTTGGGCTTGGCATAGGGACAAGTGCCGATGGGTGGGTCGACAATGCCGCTAAGTTCTGGGAGAAACATATTGAACGCTCCGCGGGGATAGATAATGTAACAATGTAATATTCCAATTATGACAATTATATATAAACTGATAGCCGGAGTCGCCGGGATGATGATGTGCTCGGTGACGGTCTCGGCTCAAAAAACTGATGAAATGAAAACCAAACCTATTTTTGAAGACGTAGCAGTAGAGGATGTCCTCTCATATAAGGGTAATCCTTATGGTCTTGTGTATAATAACGCTATCATGGCAAATGAGCCCGGTAAAGTGAATATTCATCCGATAGCATACGACCTGAACGGATTGAGGATTGCGGCAAATGTATATACTCCTGTCGGTTATGATGCGTCAAAGAAATATCCGGCTCTTGTTGTCGCGCATCCTAACGGGGGCGTAAAGGAGCAAGTGGCTGGAAACTACGCGCAGATTATGGCGGAAAAGGGTTATATAACGCTCGCTTTTGATGCCGCATACCAGGGCGCGAGCGGAGGTGAGCCGCGTAACACAGATAAACCGGCTAATCGTGTCGAGGACATCCACCGTGCCGCTGACATCCTTGCCACTTATCCCGGTGTCGATGCCGCCCGCATGGGTGTGCTTGACATTTGTGGGGGAGGAGGTTATACCGCGAAAGCTGCGCAGACCGACAAGCGATTCAAGGCAGTTGCCACGTTAAGCCTTTTCAATTCCGGACTGGTGCGCCGTAACGGATTCATGGACTCGCAGATTAATCAGATTCAGGAACGTCTTGCCGATGCGTGTGCCGCCCGTCAGAAGGAAGCCGAAGGCGGTGAAATCGAATATGTAGGCGACATGAGTGGCGTGACACCAGAGCAGGCGGCAAAATTGCCGTTTGACCTCTACCGTGAGGGATATGATTACTATATGGTGAATTACGCTCATCCTAACTCTACTTTCCGGTACACCAAAAGTAGTCTCATGGATTTGATGGACTGGGATGCTTCGGAAGATATGTTTTTAATCAATAAGCCTTTGCTTATGATTGCCGGAAAGAATGCCGACACTCTGTACATGACAGAACAATGTTTCAGCAAGGCTACGGGAACCGATGACAAGGAAATGTTCCTTATTCCCGGCGCAACCCACATTCAGACTTATTATGTGCCTGAGTATGTCACTCAGATAAGCGACAAGCTCGCTGAATTTTTCGGCAAAAACTTATAAATTATGAAAGTTCTGAAATCTTTATTTCCCGTAGTGGCTTGCCTGCTGGCACTCAACGCCTGTGCATCGAAACCGGCAAATAATAATGTCCAAACTCAAACAAATGAAAATATGAAAGCAGTAATTGTATATTTCACCCATTCCGGTAATACAGAACTTGCCGCAAAGGATCTTGCCGGGGTCACCGGAGCAAGGATGATAAGGCTTATGCCGGAGCAGCCTTATTCAACGGAAGATGTTGACTGGGTAAACGAGCAGTCACGCTGTACGCAGGAACATCTCAACCAATCGCTTCGTCCGGCGATAAAGCCTGTTGATGTGAATTTTGCCGAGATTGACACCCTGTTTCTCGGTTTCCCAATATGGTGGCATGAGGAACCTGCCGTAATACGTACATTTCTCGACAATTACCGCAGCGAGCTTAAAGGGAAGGTGATATTCCCGTTCTGCACCTCTTATGAAAGTCCGATGTCGGAAGCAGATTCGACTTTACATAAGGGTTATCCCGACCTGGATATCAAGCAGGGATTGCGTCTGCCGGCTAAGGAAGGAGTTATTAAAAAATGGATAAAACAATGAAGAATATAGTATTAAATAATGGCGTGGAGATGCCACAGCTAGGCTATGGTGTCTATCAGGTTTCTCCGGAAGAGTGTGAGCGTTGTGTCAGCGATGCTTTGAAAGTCGGTTACAGGATGATTGATACCGCCCAGGCATATCATAATGAAGATGGTGTTGGCGCGGCTGTAAAGAAAAGCGGTATTCCGCGCGGTGACCTGTTTCTCGTGTCAAAGATATGGATATCCAATTACGGATATGAGAAGGCTAAGGCATCGATTGATGAAAGTCTCCGCCGCCTCGGTACGGATTATATCGACCTTATGCTTCTCCATCAGCCTTTTTGTGACCGGTATGGAGCATATCGTGCACTGGAGGAGGCTTACAAAGAGGGTAAGTTGCGTGCCATCGGTGTCAGCAATTTCTATCCCGACCATTTCATTGACCTGGCAAGTAATGTAGAGATAGTGCCTGCTGTTAATCAGGTCGAGACCCATGTGTTTGACCAGCAGATTGAGGCTCAAAAATACATGAAAGAATTTGGTACACACATGATGGCGTGGGCACCGCTTGCAGAGGGGCGCAATAATTTCTTCACCAATACTGTGCTTGAGGGTATAGGGCGCAAATATGGCAAGAGTGTGGCGCAGGTAGCATTGCGCTGGTTGGTGCAGCGTGATGTGATAATCATACCGAAATCAACTCATGTGGAGCGCATGGAGCAGAACCTTGATATATTTGATTTCACACTCAGTGATGATGACATGGCTGAAATTTCGCGTCTTGATACGGCAACGAGCCTGTTTTTCGACCATCATGACCCTCAGACTGTAAAAATGTTTATGGGATGGCGTTGACCCTCATCCCATAAACTATTATTCTTACCGATAATAAGGATGATGGATAGTTTTGAGGTTGCAACACTCATCGCTTTTCGACGAGTGTTGCAACTTGTTGTCACATTTATTCAATATTAGAATAATGGAATACAAACGATTTAGATGTGGTTGTATAGGCTGAGAAGTAACCGAGAACTTCTCCATTAAAATTATGTATCGGATTAGAATGATTTTGTCCCGAAAGTTTTGCCGAGAACAGATAGTCATAAGTTTTCATATCTATGGCTCTTACTTCGATGGTTATATCATCTCCTTCAAACAAAATGGAATCATAATCGTCAGGGTCATTTTTCTCTGCCTTGTCGCGGCTCATGCAGCTTATATCAAACTGTATAGTGCTGTTTGAGCTATCAAGGTCACGCACAACATTCCATTTAAATAATTTGCCATTACGGAGTATCCGATAGTAATAGTAGTTTATATCATCGGCTTTGTCGATTACATCTACTATCAGATGAAGCATATCGTTTCCCATCATTTCCTCCCATCGCATCCGGGTGGATATAATTTCAGTATATCCCGGCATCGTTGAGCTTGAAATGAAAGATTCTCCGTCTATAACTACTGTAAGAGTGTATGTTTCACTGGGTTTGCCAACGAATGAACGAGAACTGTATATACCATCTTTACCGTACACCAGAGTTTCTTGAATACCGTTATCTGAAGACAGTGTAACAGATTGAACCTCTATTCCGTCCTTTAACACTGGATCGTCAATATCCCGTGTCCCGGTTATAACTACTCCAGAGCCGTCGTTACAGACATGACCCTCTATCACATAAAGCGGGTCTATCGGACGATAGTCAAGCTGAATTTCCTCCTCACACGAGGACAGTAGGCATAATGCCAATATACAATATAGGTATTTCATTTGTTTTCAAAATTTTAATGTGTACGACACAGATGGAACCAGCCCGAAAAGTGAATGTTTCATGGTCTTAAATCCGGTCGGAGCATTTTCATCTGTCTCAAACACTATCAGAAATGGATTGTAGTGCGAATAGGCGTTGTATATTCCGAATGACCATTCATAAGTAAGTTTCGGCCCTTCATGTGTATATGTCGCACTTAAATCCAATCGGTGATACGCAGGTGCGCGGTATCCGTTTCTTTCGGCGTAATGGAACATATGAATCCCGTCAACTTCATATTTTGCACTTGGAGCTGTCAATGCCTGTCCTGTGTTGAATACCCATGCGGCAGACATATTCCATTTTTTATTGAACTGATATATTCCGACCACAGATATATCATGGCGTCGGTCATTGCCGGCAGTGTACCACTCTCCGTTATTTATGCCGTCTATTTTGTTCTGCGCCCAAGACAATGTATAACCTACCCACCCGGTCAGTTTACCGGCGTTCTTGCGCAAGGTGAATTCAAAACCGTATGCGCGGCCCTTGCCACCTAAAAGAAGACGCTCCATCTCAATTTCGGAATTGAATGATTTTCCGTCCTTGTAATCATATATATTGCTGATATTCTTATAGAACACCTCGCCGGATATTTCCCATCGGGTGTTTCCAAATAGAGCCACATATCCCGCACTAACCTGATCGGCTGTCTGAGGCTTTATGATGTTGCTGGTCATGGCATATCTGTCAAAGGGCATCGAAGACCCGGTGCTCCGTATGGCATGAATATTCTGCGAACTCCTGCTGTATGCCATTTTAATGCTTTGCAAATCAGTTATGCGATAATTTATGCTCAATCGCGGTTCAACTGACAGGTATGTCTTATATGGTTTCCCGTTACGAGGTGTAAAACTGTCGGTTATATTACCGCCCTCATCCACTTTGTAATATGGGGAACCTCCTAATGCTGACATTATGCCCAGACGGAAGCCTCCCATCACATGAACACGCTCGTTTATGGCCCAGTCGTCATTTATCCACACTCCGCTTTCCCAACCTCGGCGTTGCTCCTTTTGATGAGTGGTTCCCATAGTCCATTCCGCGGATTTCAAGTCAATAAGAGCTGACTGCAGTCCAAAATCCACATAATGATTCTCGTAAGGATTCCAAGAAAATGTATATTTTATACCTGTCTGACGCAGATGCCCGTTCATATTGTCATCCTCGGATGTTATCTGCATACCCATGTCGTTTATAAAATTGCCATGATATAGTGTAGCTACGGATGCAAGTTGGTTATTAAATGTATGATACCATTTTGCCGTTGTAGTGATATTGCCCCACTGCATATTCATCATATCACTCATTCCGAGATTATCTCGCCCGACAAATAAAGACACTGCAAGTTTGTCATTGTATCCTATATTGTAATTCACTTTTGCGTTTATATCGTAAAAATAGAGTGAGTTATCTTTGAACTGGTCTGTGAATTTCAGAAACATATCCATATAGGAGCGTCTTGCCGAAACAAAGAACGAAAGTTTATCTTTGATTATCGGTCCTTCAATATCAAATTTAGCGGATAACAATCCTACCGTGAAAGAGCCTTTGTATCTTTCTGAATTACCGGCTTTGGTATTTACATCAAACACAGACGATGTTGCCCCGCCATAACGGGCTGGAATCTGACCTTTGTAGAGTGTGGCACTTGATAACGCAGGGTCGTTGAATGTTGAGAAGAATCCGAACAGATGCCCCGAATTTATAACCGGGGCATCGTCAAGCAGTACAAGATTCTGACTTACGGTCCCACCGCGCACCTGAAAGCCGCCGGTACCATCACCTTCTGCCGAAACACCGGGGAGTAGCTGCAAGGATTTGAGTATGTCGCGCTCTCCAAACAATACGGGAGTTTTAGACATCTCATCAAGGTCAATACGCTCCATTCCCGGTTGCGTGTTTTTTAGCCTGTCCATCACGGAACGTGACAGCACAACGACCTCAGACAATTCGCTCGTGGAGCTTTGCAGCGAGAAATCAAGTATTGTATCGCACGATAACATGATCCTACGTCTGTCGTTCTCAAAACCTATATATGAACATTCAATATCATACGAGCCTTCTTTCATGGAAAGCTCATAATTGCCGTCAACATCCGTTGCCGTTCCGGTGCTGCCACATCTTACCGATGCCCCGATAAGAGGCTCCTTTGTTTCCGCCTCCATTACCCGGCCTTTTATGATGAATGTTTGCTGTGCAAATGCGTCAGCGGCACTTAATACCACTGCCATTGTTAACAGTATAATTATTTTGTTCAATTTAACCATACATTACGACGCTATTAAATCCGGTGCAAAATTACTGCCGTATGTTCCAACACAAAAGGTCAAATCTTTGAACAAATTGGACTATTCTTAAAATGAAGGGCTAAAATTCAGATTTTTAATCTAATTTTGTGGTCTAAAAAACAAGCATACCAATAATGATACGGAAGAATTCAATTCTAAAACGGCTGACTTCATGCCCGGAAACCTGTCGCCTTGACGACGATTTCTTTGTCATTGACATAACGGCTGATGACTTTCCGGAAATTCCGGTGATTAACCATATGTATCAGTGTAGCGTATGTATAAGTGGAGTATGTAAGAGTCGTGTAAATCTAAAGACCGTTGTTTCTCCACCCGGTTCAGTAGGATTCACGTTGCCCGGACAAGTGGTAGAGATTATATCTGTGTCAGAGGACTATAAGGCCACATTAATATCCTTGTCGCCTGAATTTATAAGCTCTATGGGATTCCCGTATAATCTGAATATCTCAAATGTCCTTACCTCCAATCCTGTTGTCTTGCCTTCTAAAGAGGAGAACGAGGCAATCAGATTGTTCTGTGGGATGGCGCGCAGGATTCTCGCCCGTCAACGGCCACATATCCACGAGATATTGCGGAATCTTACATCAGCCATGATTTACAGCATGGCAGACAGCATTGTGGCGAAAATTCCTCCCGTATTGTCAAGAGAGGAAAATCTTGCCCAACAATACATCAATAATGTTAGTCAGAATTATCATCGAAGAAGAAAGGTTATTGACTATGCTTCAGAAATGAACATTACGCCCGGTTATCTTTCCTCTGTTGTAAAAAATGTTACAGGCAAAAGTGCGGCTGAGTGGATTGAGGAATATGTATTGATGGAGGCAAAGGCATTGCTTGCATCGACCGACATGACCATTCAGCAAATCTGTTATCAGCTCAATTTTCCTACACAGTCATTTTTTGGAAAATATTTCAAAACCCACACAGGCGTTTCCCCAAAAGCCTATCGAATGAGATATTTTGTCAGTCGGTCAGTCGGAAATGAATATGAAAAGTTTTTTGCGGAGGATTTGGAAAACCGGGATATTTGTGTTAACTTTGTAAGTGATTAATACCAGAATTGTGGAGATGAAGAAAAAAATCATGACATTGGCTATCGCGGTTTGTCTGGCATTTGCAATGCCGGCTGTGACTTTCGCGCAGTCTGCCGACGATGATTTGACATCTTCCATGACCGTTTCAGCACCTTCTATGAAGGCTGTCCCACAGGGTATTGAACTGACAGTGACCGATGGCGAGACCCATCATTTCTACATCTATTCCATTACCGGACAAATGGTGAAATCCATGGACGTCGCTGAGTCAGTGACAGTCGACCTGCCACAGGGATATTACATAGTAAAGTGCAAGGACTGGTCTAAGAAGATTGTGGTGCGTTAAGGGATTAAATGAATTTAATTCATTGATTCTTTCTTGACGTACTGCTCTTTTTGTGTTGTCTTATAACTTAATTTACTCTATTTTTCATTCTAATGAAGTTGGATTTTATGAAGTTGTGTGCCGGTACGGCTCTTGCCACAGCGTCATTTATTTATGGGGGCGATATTGCCCGTGCAGCCGATATAGATACCGTGTATTCCACATTTGAAACTTACAATGGTGACGACCTTGAAATGACAGTCACCGGAAATTCTACCCGATTTGCCTTGTGGTCGCCTGAAGCGGAAGCGGCAAAAGTGTATATCTATCCATCAGGATTGAATTCTGCGCCTGAAGACACACTTGATATGCAGCGTACTGCCAACGGCGTATGGCGCGCAGAGGTCGGTAAGGCGTTATATGGCAAGTTTTACACATTCTCTATTAAGCACAAAGGGAAATGGCTAAAAGAAACGCCGGGTATATGGGCGAAAGCTGTAGGTGTTAATGGCGAGCGTGCTGCAATCATAGATTTTGCCAAGACAAATCCCGAAGGCTGGGGTGATGACAAAGGTCCGGCAATCGCCAATATTAACGATGCGGTGATTTACGAAATGCATCATCGCGATTTCTCGATGCATCCTTCATCGGGAATCGTGAACAAGGGCAAATTCCTCGCACTTACCGAACAGGAGGCACGTTCCTCTCTTGGTGACAAGACTGGCATAGATCACCTGAAAGAGCTTGGAGTGACGCATGTTCACATACTCCCTTCTTACGATTATAATAGTGTTGACGAGACGCAGCTTCCTCAGAACGGCTACAACTGGGGATATGACCCTCTCAATTATAATGCTCCGGAAGGCAGTTATTCCACCAATCCCATGGATCCTGCGGTGAGAGTGCGCGAGATGAAGGAAATGGTCAAGTCACTTCACGATGCAGGTATCGGGGTGGTGATGGATGTGGTTTACAATCACACCGCGCAAAATGATGATTCCAATTTCTCTCTTACCGCGCCCGGATATTTCTACCGTCATCGTGCCGACGGCTCCTACAGTGATGCTTCAGGATGTGGCAATGAGACTGCTTCCGAGCGTCAGCAGATGCGTGATTTTATCGTAAACTCTGTTAAGTATTGGGCAAAGGAATATCATATCGACGGTTTCCGCTTCGACCTTATGGCTATCCATGACACTGAGACAATGAATCAGGTGGCATCGGAACTCAAAAAAATCAATCCCGACATTTTCGTGTACGGCGAAGGATGGACTGCCGGTGACTCGCCGCTGCCTGTCGAGCGTCGTGCCTTGAAAGATAATGTATCGGCGATGCCGCAGGTTGCTGTGTTCAGCGATGACATCCGTGATGCCGTGAAGGGACATTATTCCGATGCAAAAGACCGTGGTTTCGCCACAGGAAAACCGGGGCTTGAAGAGACCGTTAAAATAGGTATTGTCGGTGCTACGGCTCATCCGCAGGTTGATTACAGCAAGGGAAATAACTCGAAGAAGCCTTATGCGCTTGCTCCGACTCAGGTGATTAACTATGTGTCATGCCACGATGACCTGATGCTCACCGACAAACTCACTAAATCTTTGCCCGGTGAGAGCGTTGCCGACCGTCAGCGCGCCCACAAGCTCGCCGAGACGATTGTATTCACTTCTCAAGGCACACCTTTCATGTTTGCCGGCGAGGAGATTTACCGTGATAAGAAAGGCGTACACAATTCCTATAAGTCGCCTGATTCAATAAATGCGATTGACTGGACCTTGAAGCATCAGAACTCCGAACTCTTCAATTATTATAAGGAGTTGGTAAAGCTGCGTAAATCTCATCCGGCTTTCCGTATGACTACGGCAGAGGATGTGGCAAAATATCTGGTTTTTGACAATGTGAATGAGCCCAATCTTATTTCCTATTCTCTTAAGAACCATGCCAACGGTGACCCATGGAAAGAAATAAAGCTTGTGTTTAACGGCTCCAACGATGCAAAGACCGTCAAGATTCCCGGAGGCGAATGGCTTGTGATAGCCCGCGACGGAAATCTTGTCGCAGAGGGAATGGGTAAGATTAAAGGTGGTAAGATTGCGGTCGAGCCACGCTCCGCACTTATCCTCGCCAAAGAAAAGTGATCCCAGTCGAGATAACATAAGAAAGGCGACCTATTCAGGGTCGCCTTTCTTGTATAAAAACATTCTTAGATTACTGCTGCTCCATAAGGAAATGCTCTGCATCGAGAGCCGCGCGGCAGCCTGTGCCGGCAGCAGTGATTGCCTGCTGATAGTGCGGGTCGGCAACATCGCCTGCAGCGAATACACCCGGTACACTCGTTGCCTGGCCTGCGCCGCTAAGCACGATGTATCCTTGTTCGTCAAGTTCAAGTTTACCTTTGAATATGTCGGTGTTTGGCTTATGACCGATTGCAAGAAAGAATCCGTCAATCTTTATGTCAAGTTTCCGCTCCTTGTCTGTACCCGCAAATTCTACCAGATGGGCGCCTTCAAGAAATTCCTCGCCAAACAGTCCGAGTGTACGCGTATTGAAAAGCACCGTTATATTTTCCTTGTCCATCACGCGCTTCTGCATTACCTTTGATGCTCTCAGGTAATCTTTGCGCACGATAAGATACACCTGTTTGGCAAGTCCGCTAAGATAGAGGGCTTCCTCACATGCGGTATCTCCGCCGCCTACGACCGCAACTGTCTTGCCGCGATAGAAAAATCCGTCACAGGTGGCACATGCCGATACGCCTAATCCCGCGAAACGCTGTTCGTCGGCGAGACCGAGATATTTAGCCGATGCACCGGTAGCCACAATAACCGTCTCCGCCAGGATAGTGGTATTGTCGTCGGCTGTTACCTTAAACGGCCGTTCCGAGAAATCCACTTCCTTGATTATGCCGGCGCGCAAATCGGCACCGAAACGGAGGGCTTGTTGCCGCAAATCCTCCATAAGCTGCGAGCCCATTACACCGGTCGGATATCCGGGGAAATTCTCGACTTCAGAAGTCGTTGTAAGCTGTCCGCCCGGTTGTATGCCTTCATACAATATGGGGTTGATATTGGCTCTTGACGCATATATCGCAGCGGTATATCCGGCTGGTCCTGAGCCTATGATGAGGCATTTCGTATTTTCTGTAGTCATATTGTTTTTGAATTTAGGTTATTATTGTCATCTGATTGATTACCTTAGGTCGACTATCTCGGCTTTAGGCAACAGTTTCTTGTTAAAAACAAAAGTTGAGTGAGGATAGTTTGTCCCGCTTTTTATCGATTTTACCTTTATGTTCAGCTTGTTGCCTGAGTCAAGGGTGAGTGCGATATCCGACGGCAGATAGCTTTTGGCGTTGAGCGTCAATACCGCCTCGCTAATCTGCGACCCGCTTTTCGTCTTTGGCAAAAGGCGTATCTTGTATGTGCCTGCTGCCGATTTAAGGAGGGTAGGGGTATAGGCTTTCTTAAAGCTGCTGATAATCACAAATGGGTTGACCGCGACAAGTTCCTCCGGTGTCGGTTCTATGATATTGACTTCATTTGTGTCGGCTGAATAGCTCCATTGGGTCTTGCCGTCGTACCATGCCATTATCTGTTCCGAGCTGAGGTGAAACTTGTCTCCGTTCATCACCAGCGTACCCGACATATACTCTCCATCGACACTCATGTCGTAGGTTGCCGAGAGCGATTTCATTGACTGGATTTTCTTTGCGGCGGCATCCATAACCTGCGACGCGCTTTTAGCCTGTCCCCACATGGCGACACTCGACATCATCGCTATAGCTATCATTAATAATATCCGTTTCATAATCTTTACAATGTTACGACATGGTTTATTGTTCATTTTCAAGCATCCGTTCAAGCGTCAGCGAGTCTACGAGCACATTACGCGGTTTCGCTCCGGAAGCGGGTCCTACGATTCCCTTTGCTTCAAGTTGGTCCATGATTTTGCCTGCACGGTTATAGCCTATGGAATAGCGTCGCTGCAGCGATGATGTGGAGGCAGTGTTGCTGCTCACGACAAACTGCGCAGCTTCCTTAAATAGAGGGTCGAGGTCATTTATAGAGCCGATTGAACCACCGCCGTCGCTTTCCGGTATGTAGTCGGGCAGGTAATATGCCGACGGATAACCGACCTGTTCGTCGATGGAATTGCATATCGCCTCGGCTTCTTCCGTACTGATAAACGCACACTGCACACGGTCCATCTCTCCGTTATGAGAGAAGAGCATGTCTCCCTTTCCGATAAGCTGGTTGGCTCCCGGACGGTCAAGGATTGTACGGCTGTCGACCATCTGCGAGACACGGAATGCTATACGTCCCGGGAAGTTTGCCTTGATGATACCGGTGATGACATTTGTCGAAGGTCGTTGAGTGGCGAGAATCATGTGCATACCCACAGCGCGCGCAAGCTGCGCGATACGCGTGATAGGTGTCTCTACCTCTTTGCCCGCAGTTATCATCAAGTCGCCGAACTCATCTATTATTATGACAATGTAGGGTAGAAACCTGTGTCCCTTCTCAGGATTCAGCCGTCGCTGGATAAACTTGGCGTTGTACTCCTTTATATTTCTCACATTTGCGTCTTTGAGCAGGGCATATCGGTTGTCCATCTCAACGCAGAGAGAGTTGAGCGTGGCTACTACCTTCGATGTGTTGGTGATGATTGGTTCATCCTCGTCGGGCAGTTTGGCGAGATAATGGCATTCAAGCCGTGCATAAAGGCTGAACTCGACCTTCTTGGGGTCGACAAGCACAAATTTCAGTTCCGACGGATGTTTCTTGTAAAGCAGCGATGTGATTATCGCGTTAAGTCCCACCGACTTACCTTGTCCCGTCGCACCGGCTACAAGCACATGAGGCATTTTTGCCAGGTCGGCGATAAGCACATCTTTCGATATCGTCAGCCCCATTGCCATCGGAAGCTCGTAGCGACATTCCTGAAATTTCTTTGAGGTGATGATTGAGCGCATCGGCACCATCTGCGGATCCTTGTTAGGCACCTCGATACCGATTGCGCCTTCTCCCGGTATCGGGGCGATTATGCGTATTCCGAGCGCGGCAAGGTTAAGTGCGATATCATCTTCCAGACCCTTGATTTTGGATATCCTCGTGCCTTCGGTCGGGATTATCTTGTACAGCGTGACGGTCGGTCCTACTGTCGCTTCTATCGAGTTAATCGAGATACCGTAGTTGGCAAGCGTGGCGGTGATACGCTGTTTGTTTTCTTCCATCTCCTGCTCATCGACGCTTACATTATCATTTTTCATCTCTGAAAGCAGCTCGATAGGCGGGAAGTGGAATCGGGGCAGCTCTGCAGTCGGGTCATATACATTGGTTTCGATATTGTCTGCCTTTTCCACGGTGTTGACATTGACAGTAAGACCTACTTCCGCTTCAGGGGCAGCCTCCACGTGCGCTTGTGACTCTATCACGGTTTCGCTGTGATTCTCTTCCGGCTCGCGACTCAGGGCGGTATATGTTGTCGAAGTGGTCGGGGCTATGGCTGATGTTGTTGCCGGTTGCCTTTCTCCTGCATACTCATCATCATCTTCTTCCCCGCCATCCATCAATACATCAATCGGGTCATCAACAAAGATTCTCGCCGGCTGGGGCTCCGGACGTTCATTCTCTTCTCGTACTGTTTCTTCTCCTTCCGTTTCCCCGTCGACCATCTCGGCTGATTGTTTCAGCGTCTCTTCGATTCTCCTCCGCTCTTCTTCCTTTGCGGCACGTTCGGCGGCTACTTTCGCCTTATGCTTGTTGACGCGGCGCCGATATGCCACATACACCTTGCGTAGTTCATTGAGATATATCGACATCACGAGGCCGATAAGCAGGATACTGACAATCATCGCCCCGAATACCCCCGTGTGTGATATCAGGAAACTGTTTATTTCATAGCCATGTATGCCGCCCCAGTAAAACCATGAATCTGCCTTGTACGTGACGAGTCCTGTCACTACCGATAGGGTTATGGCAAGGATAAGGCAACGCATTGTGAGAAACCAGAACGACAGTTTCTTGTGGCGGTTAAGCAGTGACATACCGACTGCAAAGAAATAATATATCAGCACAAATGCGCCGATACCGAGACCGTTTGAAATAAAATTCTGCGACAGATAGGCGCCAAACGCCCCTCCGAAATTTTGTATATCATCGGGAGTTTCCGCCATTTTGCCGACGGTATTGTTTATGACCATGCTCTGATCATCGCTTCCGATAGCGAAATATGATACCGCGGAAACGAGAAGATAGGCTGCCCATAGCACCAGGGCGATTCCGGCAAACATTTTTGTACGCCGGTCGCGTATGAATCTTACCAACGCTATCGGATTTCTTTTCTTTGCTGTTTTTGCCTTGGTCGCCTCGTTGCGTGGTTTGGGAGCTTCCCGTCGTGTGTCGGCTTGTGTCCTTTCCGCCTGTCGGCGGGCATATTCCCTGTCAAGTGCGTCTGGATCAAAATTATCTGGCATAATATATTGCGTATAGGATGTGTCAAAAATAATTGTAGTTACATTATATAATGTAACTACAAAGATAATAATAAGCCGAGCGTAATGCCAAATTTATTTGGGCATTACCGAGGCGAAAGTATCTGTTGCGAAACCGCCATGATGCAGGGACATGCCTTTGGCACGTTTACATGAGGTCAAAATCATAGCGTTGCAACACCCTTTAACCTTTTAACCCCTTAATCTTTTTTTACCCTCAACTTTCGCTTGCGAAAGTTGAATACAGTTAAAGAGCTTTCAGTGTACGGATGGCATGATGCGGGTCGGGCGCGTTAAACACGTAGCTGCCGGCTACAAGCATGTCGATACCGTATTGTGCGAGCAACGCTCCTGTGTGGGCGTTTATGCCGCCGTCAACCGATATCAGCGCGTGTGATTCCGATTCAGTAATCATCTTTTTAAGACGCGCAACCTTTGGAAGAGTGTTCTTTATGAACGATTGACCGCCGAAGCCCGGATTTACCGACATAAGCAATACCATGTCGATATCGGTGATTATATCTTCAAGCGAGGTCACGGGTGTACCGGGATTTATTGCCACTCCTACCTTCATGCCTGCCTGACGGATAAGCTGTATCACACGATAGATGTGAGTACACGCTTCTACATGCACTGTTGTGAAGGCGACTCCGCAGTCTCTTAGTTGTGATATGTATTTTTGAGGTTCTACAATCATAAGGTGCGCATCGATGGGGATGGTCGACACGGCATTGATTGCCTTGATGACAGGAAAACCGAATGTGATGTTGGGTACAAATACACCGTCCATTACATCGAGGTGCAGATAATCGGCTTCGCTTGAATTTAGCATTTCAATCTCGTTCTGGAGATTGCCGAAGTCTGATGAAAGAAGTGATGGCGCTACGAGCATGATGTTATAATGTGTGGATTGGTTATTTAAATTGTGGTTTTATTTTTATGGGGCTTGAAGAAGTTGTACAGTATATATAGCAGACACACAACTCCGATTCCAAGACCGATATAAGTTAAATAGTCGTTATACTCTTCTACCTTTGCAAATAATTGTTCTTGCGGAACTATCGTACCGAGCCAATAACCGAGGGCGGCAAGTACGCAGTTCCATACCATTGCCCCGAGTCCGGTGAAAATGATAAATTTACCTATATTCATCCTTGCGAGGCCGGCAGGTATGGAGATGAGCTGTCTCACGGCGGGGATGAGTCGGCCTATGAAGGTTGAAATTGCACCGTGGCGGTCGAAATACTCTTCAGCATGCCTTACTTTGTCTTCATTGATAAGACACGCATGTCCGAAACGGCTGTTGGCAAATTTATATACTATCGGACGGCCTATCCATACCGACAGATAATAGTTTATGAGCGCTCCCGCAATAGCTCCCGCAGTAGCGATAACGACAACCGCGACAATATTGACATCGCCTTTTGTGCAGGCAAGATAGGCTGCCGGAGGCACTATTACCTCTGATGGGAAAGGAATAAAGGAGCTCTCTATTATCATGAATATGAATACGAGCAGATATACCATAGCGCCGTCGGCGGTCAGGAATTGCTTCATGATGTCGGCAGGGTCAAATATGGCAAGTGTAATCAAGTCGAACATATACTTTTCTACAGGCTAAATTACGTTTCAAAATTAATGATTAAACTCTTAAAAAACAATTTTTTTATTTAGAAAACCTAAAATATCCCTATTTGATGCAACATTTCAGCGTAATAAGCTGCCTTTTTATCAAGTGCCAGAGGATAGGCGCGCGATGTTGACGGCATTCTGAATATGTCAACATGTCTTCCGTCGTTCAATGTCGCCGATACCGATTCTCCTATCTTGGGAACTGCTGTGCCGGTAAGTGCAGCAAGGGTTTCACCCGCTTTTTCTCCCGTGGTGGCAAGCGCATGACAATCCGGTATTTTTGACAGTACATCCATCAAGGGTATAGGCTCCACTATTTCAAGATATTTGTCGGAGGCATTGTCTTTCAGGCGTCTGACAGCATGACCGGTGTCATTCAATGCTATCCCTTTTTCATTTAGCATGGCTTTTATTAATGGAAGCTTGAATGTACGGGCCGTTGAATCATAGAGATAGTCCTTGTCTCCGTAAAAAATTATGCCCATTATGCGCCAGAAGTCATTGATGCGGTTGGGGTAATAGAAGTCCATGGACCAGCGTTCCTGCTTCGGAGGGAAAGTCCCCATTATCAGTATTTTTGCATTTGTCGGGACGTAAGGCTCAAATGGATGATATTCAAGAGGTATCATGAACTTAGAGTTGATTTGCTATTGCGTCGGCAAGTGACCGGCAGTCAGCAATGGTAGCGGCGGTCGGTGCTTGTTTGGTCTCTACTGAGATTACATCGGCTGTGTATAGTTTGGCGTCTTCAAGCAGTTGGTTTATGCGCTTTACTGCTTGCGGTGCCCAGGTGTATGAGCCGAAAGTGCCGATTACCCGGTTCTTGAGTTCTCGCGTTTTTATTGCAGTCAGTATGTTTTCTACCGGAGGAAAAAGGGTGTTGGAGTAGGTAGGGGCTCCTATAACAAGTCCTTTGTAGCGGAATATGTCACTGATGATATAAGACGGATGTGATTTGGTGACATTGTGCATCCTTATGGTTTTTACTCCACGTTCGGCAAGTCGTGCCGCGATTGCTTCTGCCATCTCTTCAGTGTTGCCATACATCGACCCGTAGACGATTGTCACGCCGTTTTCTCCTTCATAACGGCTCAGTTTGTCATATATGCCGCCGATACGTTTTATCTGTTCATGCCATACAGGACCGTGGGTTGAACAGATATAATCAATTTTCAATGACGAGAGTTTTCCTATTGCTTTCTGCACGAATATGCCATATTTACCTACAATGTTGGAATAGTATCGGTACATCTCGGGAATAAACGGCTCGACATCGGTCTCTTCATCAATAATTCCGCCGTTGAGCGCGCCGAAACATCCGAATGCGTCTCCTGAAAAGAGTACGGATTTTTCTTCGACATAAGTCATCATTGTCTCCGGCCAGTGTACCATTGGGGTTATCTTGAAAGTCAGGGTCATACCTCCAAGGTCAAGTGTCTCGCCGTCGGCAATCTTCAGGGTGTTTTCTTCGATTCCGTAAAATCCTTTGACCATTTCGAGGGTCTTGGCATTACCCACTATGGTCATCTGGGGGAAGAAACTTCTGAGCACCTTGATTGAGCCGGAATGGTCAGGCTCCATGTGGTTGATTACAAGGTAATCGGGGGCACATCCGTCTCCTAATATATTCGCGATGTTATCGCGTAGCTTGTCACATTCACTTATTTCCACGCCGTCGATAAGGGCGGTCTTGTTGTTTCCTTTTACTATATAGGAGTTGTAGCTTACACCGTATGGTATGGGCCATAATGCTTCAAAACGGTGGGTTGTGCGGTCATTGACTCCTACATAATAGATTCCCTCAACTATTTTCTTTATATTCATAATTAAATAAAAGTATAACTATATAATCACAATTATCTGACTAATGTTCAGAGATTGTCTAAATTTATATGATACCGATTTTGAGAGGGATTGTCAGATGTATTTTTGATTGCGATGAAGGAGCGTAGCTGTTGCTACATGACTGAAGAACGGGCAAAAAGACACTGACAAGTACCTGAAAAGCAAAGTGATATAAATTTTAGACAATCTCTCAGAAACAGTCTGAGATTTGACTGTATTCTGAGTGTCGTCACAACTAAAAGAGCCGCTCTCTGTGAGAAACGGCTCTTTTATATCGTTATTGTTGTGGCGGTTAGGCTTTTGCTCGCTCAACACGTTCTACGTATGAACCGTCGCGGGTGTCGATTCGTACCTTGTCGCCGGTCTCGCAGAAAAGCGGTACACGTACTTCGGCACCGGTCTCAACGGTTGCGGGCTTGAGAGTGTTGGTGGCTGTATCGCCCTTGATGCCCGGTTCGGTATAGGTGATTTCAAGCACTACGCTGGTAGGCATCTCGCAGGTAAGGATAGTGTCAGATGCGGCATGAACCATAGCCTCGCAGATGTCACCCTCTTTGAGGAACTGTACCCCATCAATGCTTTCGCCGGGAATCGCAACCTGTTCGAATGTTTCGGTGTGCATAAAGTTGTAACCCATGTCATCTTTGTAAAGATACTGGTAGGGACGACGCTCAATGCGCACTTCATCGACCTTCACGCCTGAGTTCCAGGTCTTGTCAAGGATACGGCCGGTCTTTACATTCTTAAGCTTTGTACGCACGAAAGCCGGACCTTTACCGGGTTTTACATGAAGAAATTCAACAATAAAATAATAGTTGCCGTCGATGTCGAGGCACATTCCGTTTTTAAAATCTGCAGTTGTTGCCATAAATGATTATATCGTTTTTCTTATTCCTGTAGAGTGAAAAGCAAAAAAATACTTTTCCAAATTTCTGTGCAAAGATAATTACTTTTTCTTAAATAAACCCTATATTTGTAGATATTTAATCCATGTTATGCACATCAGGAAATTCTTCACGTTATTATTTGCCGCCTTGTCATTCCAGGGAATATCGGCGGCGCATTATGCTTTTCAGGATACCACACTGCCTGACAGCGTCAGGGTCGAGTGCCTTCTCAAAGAGCTTACACTTGATGAAAAAGTGGCTCTGTTGTCAACCGATCTCGGTGTGCCGAGGCTGGGAATACCTCACTGCTGGCAGGTAGAGGGACTGCACGGACTGTCGTTGAGCGGTCCCGGCAAGGAAAAGCCTGATACTATCCCTACTACCATATTCCCGCAGGCTTACGGGTTAGGGGAGACATGGGACCCTGAGTTGCTCAGACGTATTGCCGCACAAGTGGCGGAGGAAGCGCGTTATTATTCTCAAATTGATTCCGGACGCCGGTGCATGTTGGTGATGAGGGCGCCTAATGCCGACCTCGCCCGTGACCCGCGATGGGGAAGGACTGAGGAGAGTTTCGGCGAGGACCCGTATCTTACCGCTGCAATGACAGTGGCGAAAATAAAGGGTCTGCAAGGTGATAATCCGCGATACTGGAAGACGGCGGCGCTTATGAAGCATTTCCTTGCCAACAGTAATGAGTTCGGTCGTGACAGCTCTTCTTCCGATTTTGATTCCGAGCTGTTCCGTGAGTACTATGCTTATCCGTTTTATAAAGGTATTACGGAAGGTGGTTCCCGTGCATATATGGCTGCTTACAATAGTTGGAACGGCATTCCTATGGCGATGCATCCCTGTCTTGACAGTATTACTCGTAAGGAATGGGGCAATGACGGTATAATATGTACCGACGGAGGTGCGCTGGGCTTGCTGATTTCGGCTCATAAGCGTTTCCCGTCACGTGCAGAGGGGGCGGCGGCTATTGTAAAGGCTACTACGGGGCAGTTTCTTGACCGTTACGTCGACGATGTCAGGGAGGCGCTTTCTTCGGGACTTCTTTCCGAAGCCGATATTGACCGGGCGATACGGGGAAATATCAAGGTGGCTCTTAAACTCGGGCTTCTTGACGGGGAAAATTCCGCAAATCCTTATCTTGCCATAGGCTCTGACACGACGGCTGTACCGTTTTTGTCTGATTACGCAAAAGCGCTTGCACGTGAGGCAGTGGCAAAATCTGTGGTATTGCTGAAAAATTCTCCTTCAGTGATTGGCGAGGCTTTGTTGCCGCTTGATAAGGATAAGATAAAGAAAATCGCGCTGATTGGACCTTATGCCGACAATATAGTTCAGGATTGGTACAGTGGAATGCCTCCCTATGAGGTAACTGTCCTTGCCGGGGTAAGGAACGCTGTAGAAGGAACCGGAATCAAGGTTACATACGCTCCTGACAATCGTATGGATATGGCTGTAAAACTTGCCTCGGAGGCTGATGTCGTGATTGTATGCACCGGTAATCATCCTTTTGGCACGAATCGTGACTGGTTTTTCTGTCCCGTGCCTTCCGATGGCAGGGAAGCGGTTGACCGTCGTTCACTTGTTTTGCCTGATGAAGATATGATAAGGCAGATATACGCTGTCAATCCTAACACGGTGCTTCTGCTTGTCAGCAGTTTCCCTTATGCAATAAATTGGAGCAACGATAATCTGCCTGCGATTCTGCATGTGACTCATTGCGCCCAGGAGCAGGGTAACGGGGTTGCCGATGTGCTTTTCGGCAACGTGAATCCCGCCGGACGCACTACACAGACCTGGGTTAAGGATATTCTTGACCTCCCTCCGATGATGGATTATGACATACGCCACGGGCATACATATATGTATAACCGTCATGAACCGCTTTACCCGTTTGGTTATGGATTGAGTTACACAGATTTCTCTTACAGCAATATTTCTTCGCGTATTGATGATGATAATCTTGTCGTGGATTTTATGATAGCGAATACAGGCGACCGCGACGGTGAAGAGGTCGCCCAGTTATATCTTTCGGTTGACGGTGGTCAAACCTATAAATTGAAAGCGTTCCGCCGCCTGCCGGTAGACTCAGGTAAACGGGAAAAGGTTAAATTTATAATGCCTTTGTCGGAGATTGGTGACTGGAACGAGACCACACGCGACTATCGGGTCCTTCCCGGCACGCTACTCAATATAAGAGTCGGCTCATCCTCAGCCACCACCCCTCTCTCCACAACAATAACCACAACTGACAACTGACAACTAAAAACTGACAACTAATATCAAACACAATGGAACAAGTTCTTTTCTGGGGCGTTCCGGCGGCATCATTGCTTGCATTGCTGCTTGCCTGGTATTTCTATCGCCAAATGATGAAGGAGAGCGAAGGCACTCCGGTTATGCAAAAAATCGCGCTGTACGTGAGACAGGGTGCGATGTCGTATCTAAAACAACAATACAAGATTGTCGGGATGGTGTTTATAGCACTTGTAGTGCTATTCTCGATAATGGCGTATGGTTTTGACCTTCAGAATCATTGGGTGCCGGTAGCATTCCTTACCGGTGGATTCTTCTCCGGACTTTCCGGATTTCTCGGCATGAAAACGGCGACTCATGCATCGGCACGTACCGCAAATGCTGCCCGTAAATCGTTGAACGGTGGACTTCGGGTGGCATTCCGCAGTGGAGCCGTCATGGGTCTCGTAGTTGTAGGACTGGGATTGCTCGATATCTCGTTCTGGTATCTTATCCTTGACTGGTTTGTCCCCGATGACCCGGCAACACCTACAGCAAAATTATGCATGATAACCACTACTATGCTTACATTCGGTATGGGCGCGAGTACACAGGCTCTGTTTGCGCGTGTCGGTGGTGGTATCTATACTAAGGCAGCTGATGTTGGCGCCGACCTCGTTGGCAAGGTTGAAGCGGGTATTCCCGAGGATGACCCCCGCAACCCTGCGACTATTGCCGACAATGTTGGCGACAATGTGGGTGATGTCGCCGGAATGGGCGCCGACCTTTATGAGTCTTATTGCGGCTCAATTCTTGCAACGGCAGCACTTGGTGCCGCAGGTTATATGACAAGTGGCGACGTGGCGATGCAGTTCAAGGCTGTTCTTGCTCCGATGCTTATCGCGGCAGTAGGTATCATCCTTTCTATAATAGGCATCTTCTCTGTGCGTACTAAGGAAGATGCGAAAATGAAAGACCTCTTGAACTCGCTTTCTTTCGGTACAAATCTAAGTTCCGTGCTTATTATCGGTGCTACCTTCCTTATTCTCTGGGCACTTCAGCTTAATAACTGGGTCAACATTTCGTTTGCAGTGGTTATCGGTCTGTTGGTCGGTGTCGTAATCGGCAGGTCTACTGAATATTATACCTCACAGTCCTATCTCCCTACGCGTAAGCTTGCTGAAAGCGGCAAGACAGGCCCGGCGACTGTGATTATTTCCGGTATCGGACTTGGAATGGTGTCCACTGCCGTTCCCGTGCTTGCGGTTGTAGTAGGTATTATTCTTTCTTATTGGCTGGCGTCAGGATATGATTTCACTAATGTCAGTATGGGACTTTACGGCATCGGTATCGCCGCTGTCGGCATGCTCTCGACTCTCGGCATAACTCTCGCAACCGATGCCTACGGTCCTATCGCCGACAACGCCGGCGGTAATGCCGAAATGAGCGGATTGGGTGAAGAGGTGCGCCGTCGCACTGACGCTCTTGACTCGCTCGGTAACACTACCGCCGCCACCGGTAAGGGGTTTGCCATCGGCTCGGCGGCGCTTACCGGACTTGCCCTACTTGCATCTTACATAGAGGAAATACGTATCGGGCTGTCGCGTCTCGGAACGACAGCCATCAATCTCGGTGACATGACCAAGCCTATACATGAGGCTTCGTTTACCGACTTCATGACTTATTATGATGTGAATCTCATGAATCCAAAAGTGCTTTCTGGTATGTTTATCGGTAGCATGATGGCATTCCTCTTCTGTGGACTCACGATGAATGCCGTTGGACGTGCGGCGGCTCACATGGTCGAGGAGGTACGTCGTCAGTTCCGTGAGATAAAGGGTATATTGACCGGTGATGCCGAACCTGATTATGCGCGTTGTGTGCAGATTTCGACCAAGGGCGCTCAGAAAGAGATGGTGTTCCCCTCGCTGCTTGCGATTATTGCACCTATCCTTACCGGACTGATTTTCGGTGTGCCGGGCGTGATTGGTCTGCTTGTAGGTGGTCTGTCGGCAGGTTTTGTCCTCGCTATATTCATGGCTAATTCCGGTGGAGCATGGGATAATGCCAAGAAATATGTTGAAGAGGGCAATTTCGGAGGAAAAGGTGGCGATGTACATAAGGCGACAGTGGTTGGTGATACCGTCGGTGACCCCTTTAAAGATACATCGGGTCCGAGCCTTAACATCCTCATCAAACTTATGTCTATGGTGGCGATTGTCATGGCAGGGCTCACCGTTTCATGGAGCCTCTTCTAAACTTATAAATCTTATAAATTAAAAAATGAACCTTAAAAGATTCTTAGTTTCGGCTTTCGCTGTCGCATCACTGTTGACAGCCGCCGCTGTACAGGTTGACTCGATCTTCACTATCGAAGGGTCGAAAGGTGCGCTTGCCGCACGTTTGCAGTTACCCGATTTAAAATCAGGTGAAAAATGCCCTATGGTGATATTGTGTCATGGTTTTGGCGGGAATATGGGCGGTCCGCTGTTTGACACGATTGCATCTGATTTGTTGAAAGACGGTATCGGTGTGGTCCGCTTTGACTTCAATGGTCATGGAGCGAGTGACGGCTCGTTTCAGGATATGACTGTGCCTAATGAAATAGAGGATGCGAAAAAGGTTGTATCTTGGACTGATAAGCAGCCATTCACCGCTTCGGTATCATTGCTCGGTCACTCTCAGGGTGGCGTTGTGGCATCTATGACGGCAGGAGAACTTGGTGCAGGGAAAATCAAGGCTGTTGTGCTGATGGCTCCGGCTGCTGTGCTTCGTGACGATGCATTGAGGGGAAATACTATGGGTGCCATGTATGACCCTTGGAATGTTCCGGAATATGTTCAGCTTTTCGGTGGGCTGAAGCTTGGCCGCGGATACATCGAGACCGCGCGTGACCTCCCGATATATCAGGTGGCGTCGCGTTACACGGGTCCGATGCTGGTTATCCACGGTACAGCCGACAGGGTAGTGCCATATTCCTATGGCGAACGCTATGGTATCGAGATGCCCGATGCTCGTGTCGAATTGATTCAGGGCGATGACCATGGTTTTTCAAAAAGCCTTGTGTCATCTTCAGCTCTTGCTGCCGGATGGCTTTCTGAACATCTGAACAAATAAGCTGTATTGTCTCACTTTTTGCCCTCGGTTTCTTCTTGAAGCCGGGGGCTTTTCTTTGCACATTCACGAAGTTATCAACACCCCGGTATCGATAAGTTGTTAATAGCCGATTAGGATAAGACGCGCGGTTATGTTAACTTTGTGCTTATAAATTTATGAAGATACTATGACCGATATAATTAGACTGTTGCCTGACTCTGTGGCAAACCAGATTGCGGCGGGTGAGGTCGTACAACGTCCTGCGGCTGCGATTAAGGAACTTGTCGAGAATGCTGTCGATGCGGGTGCCACAATCATAAAGATTATTGTCAAGGATGCAGGTCGTACACTGTTGCAGGTTATTGACAACGGATGCGGCATGTCGCCTACTGACGCGCGCCTTGCATTTGAACGTCATGCCACATCTAAGATAAGCAAGGCTGCCGACCTCTATGACCTTCACACCATGGGGTTCCGTGGCGAGGCGCTTGCCTCGATATGTGCGATTGCAAGAGTGGAATTGCGTACGATGCGCAAAGATGACACGATAGGCACATGTGTAATAATAGAAGGCTCCAAAGTGGAGAGCCAGGAGCCTGAAGTGTGTGCTCCGGGATGTAATTTCATGGTCAAGAATCTCTTTTTTAACCAGCCGGCACGGCGCAAGTTTCTTAAGAGCGACCATGTGGAGATGAACCATATACTTCGTGAGTTTGAGCGCATGGCTCTTGTTAATCCTGACATCGAGTTTCAGCTTGTTCACAATGATGTGGTGCTTCATCAGCTTCTGCGCAGCTCTTTCAAGCAGAGGATTGTCGATCTTTTCGGCAAGTCTATCGACAAGCAGCTTGTGCCGGTAGATACCGAGACCTCGATTGTAAAAATAAACGGTTTTGTTAGTCGGCCTGAAAATGCCCGCAAGCGCGGCGCACTTCAGTTTTTGACGGTCAATGGCAGGAATATGCGTCATCCTTATTTCCACAAGGCGATTATGCACTGCTTCGAACAGCTTATTCCTTCCGATGAACAGCCATGTTACTTTATCAATCTCACTGTCGACCCTGAGACCATTGATGTAAACATACATCCTCAGAAAAGTGAGATTAAATTTGAAAACGAACAGCCTATATGGCAAATTCTCGTTGCCGCCGTCAAGGAAGGTCTCGGTAAATTCAATGCCGTGCCTTCGATTGACTTTGATCTTGACGACGCCCCCGAGATTCCTGTATTTCAGCCCGATGCCGGCGCATCACATGGTCTCGACCTCGACACATCCTATAATCCCTTTGCCTCACAATCGCCGAAAGCCGGTGGAAGTGCATCGCAGGTGTGCCGTAAGTCATCGGTTGTGATGAACCAGGATTGGGAGAAATTATATCAGGACTTTGAGCGCAAGCGCGATGAAGAACTTTCCAACATAAAAGCGAGTGCGCTTAATTCAATGAGCCTTGACGAAATAGGGGAGGAAGAAATTCCCGACATGGATTTTTCCGCCGGTTTCGACTCGGCTGTGCCTGCTGTGATGCAGTTGAAGGGACGTTACATACTCTCGCCGGCAAAATCCGGACTGACTGTAGTCGACCAGCATCGCGCACATGTACGCATTCTCTATGACCGTTATCTTGACTTGGCGCGTCTCGACGCGTTGAGCACACAGCGTGTCATTTTCCCCGAGGTGCTTGAACTGTCACCGTCGCAGTCTGTGTTTCTTGAAGGTATCGCCGGTGAACTGTCGTCACTCGGATTTGACATCTCTTTTCTCGGGGATAACAGTTGGACCGTCAACGGGCTTCCCTCGGTGCTTAACGATGTGAATCCGCGTGAGCTTATGATGGCGATGCTTGACACGGTGATGGATAGCGGTGAGAAACTTGGGGAGAGTATGCGGGAGCGTATCGCCTTCTCGATGGCGAAGTCAGCCGCCATAAAACCGGGACAGCAGCTTACATCTGCCGAAATGGACCATATACTTAGCGACCTGTTCAAGCTCGCAACCCCTAACTATACGCCTGACGGCAAACTTGTGCTGAGCGTTATAGCCACAGATGACATAGCGAGGCTGTTTGCATAGGTGATAAACATTTATTACCTTTGCTCAAAATATTAAAATGATGCGAAAATTAATAATATGCCTTGCCGTTTTGGCGGCTGCCGTGTCGGGACTCAACTTGTCGGCTCAATTCCGTTATGGTCCCATGGTCGGTGTCACTGTCACTGACCTGAAGTTTAAGCAGGATCTTATCAGCATCGATAAGAGCGTGGGATTCTCTGCCGGTGTGGCGACAGAATTGATGTTTCCCGGAATAGGTTTTGGCGTTGATGCCGGGCTTTTTTACGAGCAGCGTGGTGCGACACTTAATCTGGGACAGCGTGAGGTGTGGGCTTCGCAAGGCTATGGCAAGGAGCGTTCCTATCTGCATTATCTTGAGATTCCGGTGCATCTGCGTTTCAAATGGACACGCATGAACGGACTTGAAGATTATATTGCACCGTTTGTGTTCGGTGGTCCTTCGTTCAGTATCCTGATGGGACACAGCAACGTGAAAGCGTTGGAATATGCCGGCGGGGATGTTGGCATGACGGTCGGAGGTGGTCTTGAACTGTTCCGTAACTGGCAGGTTATGTGCAGCTACACCTGGGGTCTCGTGTATGCCGAAAAGACGAAGCTCCTTGATGATTTCAGCGCAAAAAACCGCACTCTTAACGTGCGTGTGGTCTATCTTTTCTGACACCGACATTATCACTATACTGGAGCCGCCTTCGGGCGGCTTTTTTTATAGTTTGTCGTAATCGGGGATGTCGGGTAGAAACCGGTAGGTGAAATGGTCGTAGTCAATCGCACAGCAATAATGGTTAAGCCCGTTTGACACGATAAGGTATCTGGCGTGGAGCACCATGTTATAGCGTACAATCTGGTCAAATGTCATCTGGGAGATTGTCACCTCCGGTGCCTTGTATTCGATTATCATGACCGTGTTGCCCGAGTGGTCCACCACTATGCTGTCACAGCGTCGGCGAGTGCCGTTGAGTGTTATACCGACTTCGTTTGCCATCAGCGATGCCGGGTAGCCTTTGTGAGTGATGGGATATTCGATGAAATGTTGTCTGACCCATTCTTCGGGTGTGACTGCGACATATTTCAGTCGCAGACGGTCAAAAATCTTTACACCGTCGCGGTCACGGCGTAAACGGTAGTCGAAGGCTGGCAGGTTAAGTTTCATCAGATTCCAAATTTGTCGGTAACGGAAAATTTCTGTAAATTTACAAAATAAAAATATAACTATGGCGGCTGCACCCAAGTCAATGACATTTGATGAAATCGTCATGCAGATTAACGCGCGTAATTATGCGCCGATCTATATCCTGCATGGCACCGAGGGGTATTACATCGACGAACTGCTCAAACGATTTGAGGCGATTATCCCCGAGGGAGACCGTGATTTCAACCTATATACGATGTATGCTCCTGAAGTGGAGATGGACACTGTAATGGATGCGTGCCGGCGCTATCCGATGATGTCTGATGTGCAGGTGGTTATTCTCAAGGAGGCGCAGTCGATAAAGTCCACGCAACTTGACCGTCTGCATCTTTATGCCTCTCAGCCTTCGCAGTCAACCGTGCTTGTCGTGGCTTGTCGCGGCGACAAGTGCAAGGCTAAAGAGCTGATGGCGGAAGCCGGTGCCCACGGCGGTGTGATATTTGAGTCACAGTCATTGAAAGAGACCGAGGTAGGGCGTACAATCAGTGCGTATATAAAGAAAAAGGGTCTGAATATAGAGGCAAAGGGACTCGGGATGTTGCGCGATTTTGTCGGCACTGACTTGTCGCGACTTCACAGCGAGATTGATAAATTGACAGTTGCGCTTCCTGCGGGGGCTACCGTGACGCCGGAGGTCATCGAGAATCTTATCGGTATCAGCAAGGATTACAACAATTTTGAGCTGATAAGCGCGCTTGCCACCAAAAATTCAAAGCGCGCCTTCACCATAGTTAATCATTTCCGCCGCGACCCTAAACGCAATCCGTTTGTGGTCACGATAAGCAGTATCTGGAACTATTTTTCAAGTCTGCTCGTGCTGCTTTATACCAAGGATAAGAGTGATGCGGGGTTATGCGCGGCATTAGGTAGAAAAGGCTCGTGGCTCCCGACTGACTACAAGGAAGGAATGCGCAATTACAACGCCTGGAAGCTGATTGAGATTATCCATGCTATCCGTGTAGCCGATGCTCGTAGCAAGGGTGTGGATTCCCGCATGGATCCCTACGACATTCTTAACGACCTTGTGTTTCACATTCTCACCGCGCCCGGCAGGATTTAACGGAGGCGGTAGGAGTAACCGAGAGTGACCATTATCGACATTCCGCGTGATGCGGAAAAGGTGTCGCGACGGTCATCGGGGAATATATTGCCGATGCCGAAATAGTATCGTGCCTCAAGATTGATGATATTGCGACGCTTGATAATAAACTCGATGCCTGCGCCTCCAGAAATGCCGTAGTCAAATTTCTTTGACGGCTCCATCCACATTTGGTCGGTCATGCGTAGCTGCGGGAAGTCAGGGTAAGCACCTATATTTGTCACGTCAAAATTGGCACTGTAGCTTGTTCCGATCATGTAGCCGACTTCCGGACCGAGGTTGACAAATCCCTTGACAGTGTTATTGCCGAAAAATATGCTCGTCAGCAACGGAATCTGTATATAGTCGAGGTGACGCTCATATTCATACGGAGCGCCTTCGAAATTTTCTTTCCATCCACGCTGCTCATAGTTAATCTCGGCAATCAGACCGAAATTACGCTCTTCCCAATATTTGAAAGTGACACCTGCCGTCTTTCCCAACACAAATGATTGCTTTGTGCTTGGTGTGAACGACATTTTTGACATCGTGATACCGGCTTTGCCGCCGATAGAAACTTTTGACACGTAATGAGCCTGGGCATTTGCCATGGTGAATGACAATATGCAGACGACAGCCGCAACAAATGATTTCAGCCTGTTCATTCCACAGAATGTTTGTCAATCAGTCCCGACGGGCGGAACTCGATAAAATACAGCGTGTCGTTAACCTGTCCGGCACCGTCACCCGTTCCTGTGAAGTGGAAGCCGCTCTGTACGCCGTCATAATAATATTTAGAGTCCAGGAGTTTGCCACCGGTCTCGTTTATCGCTTTAATAAGGTAAAATCCGGCATCAAATCCGAGAATGCCCTGTACAGGAACAGCCTGAATCATGGAAGACCCATACCAGTTTTTATATCGTTCGGCGATATCCTTGCTTCTGTAACTGCTATCGTCATTATAGAAGCGTGAGTACACAGTCGCGTCAAGGAAATGCAGGTTTTCAAGCGAATTGCCACGGAATGTAATCCATTCAGGATAACCGAATATGCGTACCTGATTAAGGTCGGAATGATTTTCACGGAAGGTCTTTAATGCGCCCGCGATATGACTGAACTCTGTCGAAGTGCCCGATTCCGGTACAAACATATAATATCCTTCCGGATTCAGCGATGCGAGATCACTCTCTTTCAGATAGCTGTTGTAGGTAATGTCGATGTAATCCCTGCCTCTCAGCGTGAGACCTTCGCGGAGTAGCGCCGTGAAGTCTTTCTTGTCGGTCTTCCCGTCGCGTGAAGTCAGGAATACCGTGGTGTACTGCGGATACAACCTTATAAATTCAGTGACAGCCTTGGGGTAAACGGCGGAGTGGGTGATGTTTGCCTGCAATATGTCAGGATTCTTTTGATAATCAGTGTTTTTTACCGCAAATATATTGAATACAGCGGCTCCGCGTTCGCGGGCAAAGCGGGCGATTGCGTCAAGCTGGTCGTTGTCGTCGGGAGTAATGATGACATCTATATCCTCAAGTTCCGGTTTACCGAGAATATTCACTACTGTGTCAAGACTTGCTGCGGAATCGTATGCGCGGATAACTATGTTGCGGTCGCTATTGCGCAGCGAGTCGGCGGCAAGTAACATTCCACGATAAAATTCAGTGTAGAGTTGTGACTGTTTGTCGACATTTTCCGAGGCAAGCATGAAGGGGAGTATGACTGCTATGCTTGTCTGACCTTTATCCGATGCCGCAGGTGTTATGGAGTCTCTGTTTTCTATCAAAGAAAGCAGGTCGGCAGCCGGGGATGTGGATTCCGGAACGCTGTCTTCACCGGTTGCGACGGGAGCAGGAATGGTCGGTATCGTTGACGAGGCTGGGTCGGCTTCAGTGGTATTTTTAGTTGCGTCCACTTCCGTAATGACGGGGGCGACATTAGTCTCGGGTTCAGGACTCTGACAGGAGTCCGGGAGCATAAGAATTGTACCGTGCTTCAATCCGTCTTTCAGCGAGGGATTAAGTTCAAACAGTTGTGACTCTGAAATTCCGTAACGCTTGCATATTCCGTAAACGGTCTCACCCTTAGCGACATGATGAATAGCCGCTTTCCGGTAAGTCCGATTTACGTTATCATCATCAACGATATGTATCTTGGATTTTTTATCGGTAGAGGGAGACTTCGTCATGCTCTTGTCTACGGCACCCAGTTCGGGAAATTCCGAGACAGGGAAATATAGTACCGCGCCGGCGCGTAAACCGTCGGCAACCGAGGGGTTATATTGTACAAGCTGAGACTTGGTTATGCCAAATCCCCTACATAGACCATATACCGTCTCTTTTGGCTGCACTTCGTAATAATAACATTCCTGACCGTTTACCATTCGGGTCGGCAGGTTTGCCGCATTTACAGACACTGCCAACATGGCAGCACCTAAAGGCAAGATATTTAACTTGCTATGAAATTTCATATCAGTTGTTTGCTGTTTAATTACGCAAAGTTACAAAATAATCCCGTCATACCGTGCAAATCGCCCAACAAATGATACTACCATAACCGTTTATCCGGCGTGGTAGTTTCTGCCGAGCCATGTGGAGCGGTAGTTGGAGGCGGAGCGGAGCATGTAGCGGATGAAGGCGCGGCGGAAGGTCGTGCGGTTAAGGTTGATGATGATGTAGTCGGTCGAGTGATTGATGAACAGTTCGATATGGTCGCAGAGGTCGGAGCTGCGGTAGAGCACCTTCCCGTGACGAGCCACCTCATCGGAGATATGAAGCAGCATCTTGGGGTCATGACGCATGATAAGGCTGTAATGCCGCAGCAACTCTTCATAGGACATCGGTGTGCCGT